>Ga0214919_10002102_pt1 | contig 31767 bp, 30 predicted proteins | sample LL1503_MetaG_FD_177994 | JGI IMG/M metagenome (GOLD analysis project Ga0214919, IMG submission 177994) | Freshwater microbial communities from Lake Lanier, Atlanta, Georgia, United States - LL-1503 | ecosystem: Environmental > Aquatic > Freshwater > Lake | place: USA: Georgia | collected... | reverse complement strand
TAATTAGGTCTCGAAGCCATGGCATAAATAAATTGGATGATCTGCTCCAAATTGAAGCGGAAGCATTTGCAGATGGTGAACAAAACCCCTGGTACTATGAAATGCAAGAGCTTGGGTTTCATTATCGCATTACAGATATTCAATGTGCATTAGCTTTGTCCCAATTTAAAAAGTTAGATTCTTTTATTAATCGACGTCGTGAGCTTGTCAAGAATTATGACCTAACTTTTATCAAAATGAAAAGCTGTCGTCCTGCTCAAATAACAGGGCGAGATCAAAGCGGACATCACTTATATATATTGCGAATTGATTTTAAACAAATTGCTTTAACTCGCGGTCAAGTGATGAGGACGTTGAGGGAATATGGTATTGGTAGCCAGGTGCACTACATCCCCGTTCCGTCTCAACCTTATTACCGTCAACTTGGATTTAAGCCTGAAGATTATCCGAATGCTCAAAAATATTATCAAGAGGCACTTACAATTCCTCTTTTTTATGACTTAACAGAACAGGAACAATCGAAAGTTATATCAACAATAAAGGGTTTGTTGGTTTGAAGCTTGCTATTGGAACAGCGCAATTTGGATTGCCTTATGGCATTGCAAACAAGTCAGGGCAACTTAGTGTTAGTGAAGGAAGTCTCCTTTTGGATGTTGCAAAAAGCTTTGGGATTAATACACTAGATACTGCTATTGCTTACGGAGTCAGTGAGCAGAGATTGGGTAAAATTGGTGTTGCTAATTGGCGCATTATTTCAAAACTTCCTCCAGTGCCTGATGCTAAAAATTGCCCTAATATAAAAAAATGGATTTTTGAAGAGATTAATCAGTCATTAAACAGATTGAAAGTTGATTTGCTTTACGGGCTTTTGCTTCATACGCCTCAGCAGCTTCTGGAAGATGGCGGCGATGAGATATATAGCGCTTTGCAGCAACTTAAAGCAGATGGTTTGGTTCATAAAATAGGCGTGTCAATTTATGAACCATCAGAGCTTGATGCGCTTTATGAAAGATATAAATTTGATATTGTGCAATCGCCATTTAATATCTTTGATCGTCGTTTATTATCATCAGGATGGCTTTCTAAACTTCATAAACATAATGTAGAGGTGCATGTAAGGTCTATTTTTCTTCAGGGTTTATTGCTAATGAAAAAAGAAGAAATTCCTTCTAAATTTAATCGTTGGTCATCCGTTTTTGATAGTTGGTTTAAATTTTTAGATGAACAACATTTGTCTTCATTAGAAGCTTGTTTGAAGTATACGCTGTCTTTTTCTGAAATTAGTAATGTAATCGTAGGATTGGATAATCTCACTCAACTTCATGAGGTTGTTGAATCAAGCCAAGGTTTAATCCCATTGCTACCAAATGATTTTCAACTTACTGATACTGATTTGATTAATCCTGCTAGCTGGTCGAAACTAAATTGAGATGGTTTTTTTATAAAATAATTAAATAGGTTGTTTTTAAGGAAAGATATGACAATTGAAATAATTGCAGAATTGGCTCAAGGTTTTGAAGGAAATCCCTTACAGGCAAGACTGTTAATGAAAGCCGCAGCATCTGCAGGTGCGAATGCCGCTAAATATCAGATGGTTTTTGCGGACGAGCTTGCAACGCCTGACTATAAATATTATTCTTTGTTCAAATCATTAGAGATGGAAGATGAAGTTTGGCATGGATTGGCTAATTATGCCAAAGAGCTAAATATTCAGCTTCAGCTAGATATATTTGGTACGAAGAGCTTAAGGTTGGCGGAGCAGGTTGGCGCTAGTGCAATTAAGTTGCACGGAACCGATATAGCAAATATAGGCTTACTCAATGAAGTTGCTAATGGCCAGATAGGGAAAGTATTACTTGGCGCCGGCGGCGCATACCTTGGAGAGTTAGAACAAGCACTATCTATTCTTTCTAATAAAGAAGTTGTAATTTTTTTGGGTTTTCAAGGGTATCCTACCGCTGATCAGGATAATCAGATCAGCCGTATTGCACTTCTAATTCAACATTTTTCAAATAAATATCTAAATGTATCAATCGGTTTTGCAGATCATGCTTTGCCTGAATCAACCTTGCGATACGCATTGGCTTCGGTTGCTATTGGTGCTGGAGCAACAGTGTTAGAAAAACACTTAACGCTTGGAAAGATTATGCAGTTAGAAGATCATGAATCTGCTCTCAATCCTGATGAATTTTTAGAGTTTACAAATACTATGAAAGACTGCGTTCGTGCTTTAGGAGTCAGTGTATTAACTGAAGATTTTGGAATGACTGATTCTGAACAAAGATACAGGAAGATGATTCGTAGGCACGTCGTAGCTTCATCAGACATTGCTTCAGGAACCCAGCTGTTACCCTCACACTTGACCCTAAAACGCACATCTTCTGAAATAGTATTGACTGACTTATCTCTCGTTTATCATAAAAAACTTAAACGAGAACTTAAAATGAATGCAGCGCTTACTCCAGAGGATATTTAAAAAATGAAAAGACGTCTTGTTGCAGCTTTGGCTTGTCGCAATCAGGGCTCTCGGCTCTATGGCAAGCCATTGCAAAATATAGAAGTAGTTGCTAACGTTCGAATTATTGACAACATCATAGATTGTATTAAGACGCTAGATTTTATAGATGAAATTGTTCTAGGTATATCGGAAGGTGTTGATAACGAAGTATTTAAAGTTGTCGCTCAAGAAAAAGGTTTACGTTATATAGTTGGCGATCAGCATGATGTGCTCTCCCGATTGATACAATGTGGCCAAGCCACAGATGCTACAGACATATTTCGAGTGACAACTGAGTCGCCATTTTTGTACTTTGATCCAGTTTTGGAGTTATGGGAGCAGCACAAATTTGATAAAGCTGATGCAACTTTTATGGATGATGTTATTGATGGCTGTGGCTTTGAGATTTTATCCTTGAAGGCATTACAAACCTCTCACGATAGAGGAGGTAAAAAGCATCGTTCTGAATTGTGCACCTTATATATTCGCGAAAACCATAAGCAATTTAAAATTATTAAAGCTGCGCCACCTCAATATTTAATTAGGAAAGATTTAAGACTCACAGTTGACAATCCTGAAGACTTGTCTGTTTGCAGAGCTGTTTATGCGAAGTTTAAAGACTTTGCCCCAAGAGTTCCGGTTGATAAAGTCGTTGAGTTTCTTGATCAAAATCCAAAATTAAAAGAGTTAATTGCCCCGTTTACAGAGGCGGGTTACTCAACAATGTATCTTTAAAAAAACTTTATAGAAATTTAAATTAAAGCGCTAATCATGATAAAAAAAATTGAAAATTTTGCAAAGTCAAGAGATTACTCAAGAAAGGTTCACGACCTAATTCCGGGAGGTGCCCATACCTACTCTAAAGGGGACGATCAGTTTCCCGTCAATGCCCCTGCTGCAATTACCCATGGCAAGGGTGCTCATGTTTGGGATGTGGATGGTAATGAGTTTATTGATTGTAGTATGGGATTGACATCAGTATGTATTGGACATGGTTACGAACCCGTCGCTCAAGCTGTCGCTGATGCCGCTTTTCAAGGTACAAATTTCCAACGTCCAGCTTTGATTGAGCTAGAAGCGGCTAAATTATTCCTGGACACAGTTCAGTCTGGCGATATGGTTAAGTTTGCAAAAAACGGATCTACTGTAGTTACTGCTGCAGTGAAATTAGCAAGAGCTTTTACAGGAAGAAATCGCGTAGCTATTTGCAAAGAGCACAATTTCTTTAGTTTTGATGACTGGTTCATTGTGACAACGCCTTGTGATCGAGGTATTCCTGAGAAAACTCGCGAAATGACTGCGTTATTCAGTTATAACAATTTCGAATCAGTGGAGAGTCTGTTAGGAGATAAAGACCATGATATCGCTTGTTTGATATTAGAGCCTGTGAAATTTGATCCGCCAGTGGATGATTTCTTACATAAAGTGGCGGCGCTATGCAAAGAGCGAGGTGTATTGTTAATTCTCGATGAAATGATTTCTGGTTTCAAATGGAGTTTAAAAGGCGCTCACAATTACTTTGGTGTAAAAGCTGATATGACTACTTGGGGCAAAGGGATTTCAAATGGATTCTCTGCGTGCGCTCTATCTGGTCGAGCAGATATCATGGAGTTAGGCGGTATCAGAAATGAAGGGGAAGATAAATTATTTTTAATATCTACAACGCATGGTGCAGAATCCACAGGACTTGCGGCAATGAACGCCACAATTAAAGCTTTTGTAGATAACAATATGATTGAAAGTAATTGGCAGAGAGGCGCTGCAATTAAATCAAGATTAGAACAAGTTATTTTAAAGCATGAACTTCAAAATGCATTGAAATGGATTGGCTATCCATGCCTGCTTGCTTTGGTATGTCGCAATGCTGAGAGTAATTTAGACGATACATTTAGAACATTAATGATGCAAGAGATGATTGCTCGGGGCATACTTTTTCAAGGCTTGTTTTATACAACTTGGTCGCATCAGCAAGCAGAATTAGATCATTTTTTAATGGCCTTTGATGAATCTTGTGCTATTTATAAGAAAGCAATTAATCAAGGCAATACTAATCATTTATTGATTGGAAGACCTGCAAAACCTGTTTTCCGAAAAAAAATATAAGTCGTTAAGTTTTTAATATGAAAATTGCTTTAGTTTCTTTAAATCAAAAATGGGAAGATAAAGTTGCCAACCTAAAGCGTTGTAGGGAGTTGGCAGGAAGAGCTAAAAGTTTAGGTGCTGAACTCGTTATTTTCCCAGAAATGACGCTAACAGGATTTTCTATGAATACAACATCCTCTGAAGAGGATGCGGAAAACTCCCCAACAATTAAAGCTTTTTCTGAGATGGCAAGTTTGAACCAAATATCAGTTTTTGCTGGGGTTGTCCTCAAATTAGAATCAAAGCCTAGTAATGTCTTCATTACATTTTCTGCTGATGGTAAAGAGCAAACTCGTTACGCAAAAATTCATCCATTTAGCTTTGCTAAAGAAAATGAGTATTTTAAGTCAGGGAGTCGGTTGGCTAAGATAGCCATGTCTGAGTTTACGTTTGGACTCTCTATTTGTTATGACCTTAGGTTTCCTGAGCTTTATTCAGCCTTGGCTAATGATTGTGATGTGCTCGTTAATATAGCAAATTGGCCCAAACGAAGAGTTGATCACTGGCGGACTTTGTTGAAAGCTCGCGCTATAGAAAATCAGACGTTTGTTGTTGGGGTGAACCGAATTGGAATGGATGGAAATTCTTTGGAGTACGAGTATAGCTCATTAATTGTTAATGCAAATGGTGAGTTTCTTAGGCCACTTTATAGCGAGATAGAAATTGATGTTTACGAGATCAATAGGCAAGACCTTATTGATTTCAGGAGCTCATTCTCAACCCGTCAAGATAGACAGTTAAATATCTATAGGGATTGGATTTAGATGTTATCGCAGAAAATTGTATTTCGTGTCGATGCATCTAATAAGATAGGTACAGGCCATTTTATGCGTTGCCTTACCTTGGCAGATGAACTCAAAAAGCAAGGTGCGTATATACTTTTTATAAGTCGAAATCTTCCAGCACAATTGAACAATATGTTGAGAGAGAACGAAATTGAATACATATCATTGAGTTCTGATGATATTGATTACACAATCGATGAGCTGGCACATGCGAGTTGGTTGGGCATTAGCCAAGCAGAAGATTCGCAGGCGACTATAAAAGAGTTATCTTATCAAGTATGGGATTGGCTTATTGTTGATCATTACGCTCTAGATGTTCGTTGGGAAAAAGCATTGCGTCCGATAGTTAAAAATATCATGGTTATCGATGACCTTGCAGACAGACATCATGATTGCGATCTTTTATTAGACCAGAACTACTATGCAGATATGGAAACTCGCTACAATTCCAAGGTGCCATCAAATTGTAAATTATTGTTAGGTCCTCGGTATGCTATGTTGCGAGATGAATTTAGGATTTTACGCGAACAAGTAAAGATCCGTACCGGCGAAGTTAAAAAAATATTAGTATTTTTTGGTGGTGTTGATTCAAACAATTTCACCATGAAAGTAGTAGAGGTGCTATCAAATATGAATGCTAATTTTCAAGTTGATGTTGTGATCGGCGCTCAACATTCATATAAGGAACAAATACAAAGCTCTTGTAAACAAAATGGTTTTGTTTGCCATGTACAAACATCTAATATGGCTAAATTGATGCTGGAAGCCGATTTTTCTATAGGGGCTGGAGGCGCTGCTAGTTGGGAAAGGTGTTGTTTAGGGTTGCCATCTCTGCTTTTTTCTTTAGCTGATAATCAAGTCGCAATAGCTAAAGAACTTAGTAGTATTGATGCCTGTACCTATGTTGGTAATAGTGACTCAATAGATTCGAATGATTTGAAAACTTACCTTTTAAGATTGTTTGAAGATAAAGAAAAAATTCAGCAACAATCGAAAAATAGCTTGTCTATTCTAGACGCACTTGGGGTCTTAAGAGTTACTGATGAGATGCGAGGTTTAGTATGAAAATTTCTATTTTATGTACAAATCAACTTCATCCCGTAGTAAAGAGATTGAATGAGTGGGTTAGAAGTATGTCTGCGAAAAATCATTCTATTTCACTGGTTTTTGATAAAGCTAAGTTGGAGGGAGGGGATATCCTTTTTCTTGTTTCATGTGCTCAAATGATTGATTTGAGTTACCGTGAAAAATACAATTCAGCACTAGTACTTCATGCAAGTGATTTGCCAAATCGTAGAGGATGGTCACCCCATATATGGTCAATTTTGGATGGAGAGAATGAGATAACTGTTAGCTTGCTCGAAGCTTCAGAACCTGTTGATACTGGCCGAATATGGCTAAAAACATCTTTTTTACTTGAAGGCCATGAGTTATTGGATGAAATAAATGAAAAGTTATTTGATGCAGAGATTTTTTTAATGACGAATGCCGTTGAGCGTGCCAATACGATTAAACCAACCCCTCAATTTGGTTTTGCTGGAGATTACATGAAAAAAAGAACACCAAAAGATAGTGAAATCGACCCAGAAAAAAGTATAGTTGAACAGTTTGACTTGCTTCGTACCGTGGACTTTGATTGCTATCCCGCTTTTTTTTATCATCGTGGATACAAATATAAAATAAAAATTGAAAAGGTTGTAAATGAATAGCCAGTTTGAGATAAGTATTGGTGGAAAAATTATAGGTAAAAAGCACCCTCCATTTGTCATAGCTGAAATGTCAGGCAATCACAACCAATCGATAAAAAGAGCATTAGAAATCGTTGAGGCGGCTGCTAAGACCGGTGCCCATGCGTTAAAAATTCAGACATACACCCCTGATACTATGACTCTGGATTTGGATGAGCGAGAGTTTCATATTAGCGACTCCAAGAGCTTATGGGCAGGCACTTCATTGTATAAATTATATAGTGAAGCTTACACTCCATGGGAATGGCACAAACCAATTTTTGATCGTGCAAAAGAGTTAGGCATGATTGCCTTTAGCACACCATTTGACGACACATCCGTAGATTTCTTAGAAAGTTTAGATGTCCCTTGCTACAAAATAGCTTCTTTTGAAAATACAGATTTGCCATTAATCAGTCGTGTAGCGGCAACTGGTAAACCTTTGATAATTTCCACTGGCATGGCAAATATTGCTGAGCTTGATGATACGGTTAGAGTAGCGCGTGAGGCCGGATGTAAGGATTTGATTTTACTTAAATGCACAAGCACTTATCCAGCCACTGCAAACAATACTAATATTTTAACAATTCCTCATATGCGAGAGCTGTTTGGTTGTGAGGTTGGGTTGTCTGACCACACTATGGGCGTAGGGGTTTCGGTAGCCAGTGTTGCATTAGGCGCGACAGTTATTGAAAAACACTTTACCTTAAGTCGCACTGACGGTGGCGTGGATAGTACGTTTTCAATGGAGCCTGAAGAGATGACTCAGTTGGTCCTTGAAACGGAGAGAGCTTGGCAAGCCTTGGGAAAGATTAATTATGGTGCCACACAGGCAGAGAAAAAATCTTTAGTCTTTAGACGCTCGTTATATGTGGTTAAAGACCTTAAGATTGGAGATATATTAACGACTGAAAATATAAGAGCGATAAGGCCTGGCTATGGATTGGCAACTAAATATTTCGATGTCGTTATAGGGAAGTCAGTGAATCAGAACATCAAACGAGGAACGGCTTTGAGTTGGTCATTATTAGTATGATCGATAATGCTTTTCATGTAGAAATCTCAACGCATAGATTCACTCTAAAATCTCTTAATTTAGCTGATGTAACTCAAAGGTATGCAGATTGGTTGAACGGCTCATTAGCTAATCGATTTATTTCTTCAAAACTTCCCCTTAAAGAGCTTCATAGATACGTTTTGGAACGAATTAATCGTGATGATGTTTTGTTCCTTGGAATATTTAATAAAGCTGATGGGAAACATATTGGTAATATCAAATATGAGCCAGTTAACATTGAAAAGAGCTATGCAATTATGGGAATACTAATTGGTGATGCTTCTTGGAGAGGCAAGGGGGTTGCCGGTGAAGTTATCTTGGCTAGTGCGTCTTGGCTTTATAAAAACAAAAATATCAATCATATTGCTTTGGGAGTTAGCAAATCTAATACTGCAGCTATTCGCGCTTATCAAAAGGTAGGTTTTGTTGAACAGGCGTCTCAATATCTTCCCGATCTAAAGAATGAAAATATAACTATGGTTTTAGATTTGAATTAACTGTAATTATTCATAATGCAATGAATATTATTCTTTGTTTTTTTCAGGGGCATATAAAAAAAATTAAACGCTCTCGCTTGAGAAGAGTGATGCGTGGGTATTATGCGTTAAAAAAATCTAGCAAAATAGATTTAATCAGTTCTGTTAAAGAAGCTCTTTCTGAGCAGGACCTCAAATTAAGTAAGAAATATTTTTCTTCCTATCTGATGGGCGCAAGCTATCCATTTGGTGAAATTGTTGTTAGACAATATTTATTACTTCGTATCGGAGGTTTAAATTTAAATCAGGCATTGTTGTTTTCACTCGGAAAACGAAACGGTAAAGTTATATATCCATTGCCGAAAGAGTGGCGAGTAACAATTACTCAGCATGGTTTTAAAGTTGCGAATATTAGATCGTGTTTGTTATGGCAACTTTATATCTTCGGAGCTTGGCTATATGGCATATTCCAGATATTCAAAATTTTCTTATCTAGTTTAATCTCTTTAATAAATAAGCCCATAAAACAAAAAAAATACGTCTATTTTTCTAGCCTTAGCTCCGGTAACTTACCTAAAGGCATTAGCGGCCAAAAAAGCTACGATATAGTTTCATGGTATTTGCAATGGAAAGGTAAGATTAAAAATATTGGAGCGATTCACCACAGCGTCTCCAATGTGCCCACAAAATTAATTGGCGATGTTGATTTAGTTTTTCAGCAAGATATCTTGCCTTCTATAAGCGGACTAAAAGTAATTCTTAGTTATGCTTTTTGGGGTGTTATCGCAAGTTTTATAGCACTTCTTGATTGTTTTCGAGGTCGGTGGTGGCATGCGCTTATACTAAATCAAGCAGCCCTGTCAAAGCAGGCAAGATGCTTACAGCCAGTATTTTTGGCAGATGAGTATCTTTTTCATAATTCTGGATGGATTTATCGTCCTCTATGGACTTATGATCTCGAGAAAGCTGGATCAGTAATTACTTTCTACTTCTATTCGACAAATTGTGAATCATTTAAAACTCGCGAGGGGTACAAACCAATACCGTATGGTTGGAAAGCAATGAGTTGGTCTCGATATCTAGTTTGGGATAAATATCAGGCTAATTTTATAAGGCGCTCAATTGGTGGAAAACCGAACATAGTAAATGTTGGACCAATTTGGTTTCAAGATGCAAATAAAAACATGCCAATTTCTAAAGGCCTTAAAATTGCCGTTTTTGATATAACTCCCCATAGAAATTCTTTTTATTACACGCTAGGGCTCGCAAAAGAGTTTTATACACCTTATATTGTAAATAAATTTCTGGAAGATATAGTCTCTTTAACTAACAGAAATAATTCGATTCTATGGAAAAGGAAAAGAGATGTAGGTGCTTCAGCACACCCACTTTATAGGGCTCTAGCTAGTCAATTAGCTATGTTGGAGAATGTTCTTTTAATTGATTCTGAAATCTCTGCAGTAAAAATAATTGAGCAAAGTGATATTGTCATATCAATGCCCTTTACTTCAACGGCATTGCTTGGAAGGTTTATGGGTAGGCCAACAGTGTATTATGATCCTAAAGGCATTACTCAAAAAGATGATCGAGCTGCTCATGGTATCGATATAATTATTGGCAGGAAAGAATTGGCTGATTGGTTGAAATTTCAAATCAAGAAGAAATCGACTCTCGTTTGAGATTCAAAATAATAGATAAAAATATATTTAAAATGCGACTCTTTCAACATTTAAAAAAATACAAACTTAGAGAGCTTATTTATCATTCTTACTATGTGGCTCGCTGCAGATTCCTATTAACTTATTCAACCTTTCTATTTATCATTAAATGCAAATTAGCAAATATTGTATGTGGTAAATCCGCTAAGGTTTGGGGAAAGATATATCTTCATAAGTTCCCTGGCAGTCAGATTATTTTTGGTGATAATTTGCGAATAGTTTCTGATCCTTATAGATATGCATATAATATTTTTCCTCAATCTAAAATACGTACCTTTTCATCAACAGCAAGGGTTGTGATTGGTAACAACGTAGGATTTAATAGTTTGGCTATTGTTGCGAGATCTCAAACTGTTTCCATTGGAGACAATACAATGATTGGAGGTAATTGCCAGATTATGGATACAGATGGGCATCCAATTTGGCCGCCTCATGAAAGATGGAACTATTCCGGCACGCAATTTGATAAGTCAGTAGAAATTGGTAAAAACGTATTTATTGGCTTAAATGTAACTATCTTAAAAGGTGTAAGTATTGGAGATAATTCAATTGTTGCTGCAGGTAGTGTTGTTGCATCAAACGTTCCTCCTAATTCTCTCGTTGCAGGTGTTCCTGCTAAAGTGGTTAAAATTTTTGAGGGTTCTTGAATTGAAAATAATTATTGAAGAGTTCCATTCCTGGATCGAAGCTTTTTTTTCTTTACTCCCTGGAAAAATAGGAAGGTTGATAAGGCGTTATTATTTTGGATTGCGTTTAAATAAATCAGGACCTCGATTATCAATAGGAAGGTTTGTTGAATTTTCATCCCCCCATAATATTTCTTTTGGGAATGAAATTTATATAGTAGATGGAGCAGTTCTTAGAGCTGATGAAGGACAAATAATAATTGGAAATAAATTTGCACTAAACGGTAATGCTAGGATTGTTGCTGACTGTGGTGGAAAAATAATCATTGGTAATTCAGTAATGGTTGGCCCAAATACAATTATTAGAGCAAGTAATCATAAGTATGAAAGTGCTGCTATTGATATTTGGCTTCAAGGTCAAACGGGCGAAACAATTATTATTGGCGATGATGTATGGATTGCAGCCAATGTTGTTATTTTGCCTGGAGTTAAAATAGGCTCGCATTCTGTAATAGCTGCAGGTGCTGTAGTAACTAAAGATGTGCCTGAGTATTCTGTTGTTGCAGGGATTCCTGCAAGAGTTATTTCAACAAGAGTTTAATATTTTTTAATAATTGCCCTAAGCCATTGTCGGTTTTCGCCATAATCAGACATTTGATATTTTAAAATCTGTTTACTGATATAGCCTTTATCAATTATGGCAAGAAGTTCTTTTGCCAGCTCTTTTATAAGACTTATTCTTGAGCTTTTTACTGGATGCGATTTTGTTGTTTTGATGTTCGTAATTTCCTTGCCAACCGAGCAAATATTAACTACTTTGCCATGTTCCTTAATGCACTTAAGAAGGCTTGTATAATTAAAAAATAAAAGATGTGGCTCAACTATATGTTTGTGCTTGAAATCCTCATTTGGAATCTCAATAAATAAATAACCTTTAGGATCAAGAAGGTTAGTTAGCTTATTAATGAAATCATGAGGGTATATTACATGCTCTAATACATGAGATAAGATAATTAAATCAAATTTATTTTGATTTGAAATCTTTTTAAGATCGCTGTAAATTTTAAAAATATTGGGTTTTTTTGTTAAATTATTTCTTTGGGTATTGTCAGGCTCAACAGCATTGTAATGGCATTTAATATTTTCTTTTTTTAGGGCATCAGCCATTGTTCCAGCGCCAGCACCAACATCTAACACGCGTAATTTCTTTTTAAAATTCACATAACTCTTAATGTAATGAATTCTTGATATTGACTGTGCAAGATAATATCGTTCGGTACTTGCAGAGACGATTGCAACTTCACCATCCCAATATGTTTTGTAGTAGTGAGAGAGAGCTTTTTGAGTGGGAGCAGGCGATGCAAATACAAGTTGACATGACTTGCATTCAAAAAGTTTTTTTTCTTGAAAAACTTTACTTTTGCCAATGTAATCTTGTTTTTCTGTAACAACTTTAGATAAGCAACTGGGGCATCTCATAGTTAACAGTGCATCGCTGATATTGCACCATTTTTAAAATGGCGCATGATTGCAGGTCTTCCCCATGGAGTGGGGATGCCTGAGATCGAAAAGTAGCCCGAATCATTTTCTAAAATTGACAGATCATTTTCTGTTAAGGTAAAAATGACCACAGCTTTACTTGGAGCCATAAAATCTTTACTAAAGAGCTTAATATTTCCATTCTTAAAGACATCTAAAGTAAAGTTTCTTGATTTCATGCTTCTATTTATCAAAATAATGTCTATTTTAATTTCAGATGATTTGTTTAATGGAAACTCAGCAATCCATGTTTTATTGTTGTCACGTTTATAAAATAAATCGAAATCTGTTAAGGATTGTTTTTGAAAAGTGGAGAATCTATCAATGCCGTGCATAAAAATTGGCTGAACTCCATTCTTTAGAAAACAAATATACCCTCTATCCGTAAAATAAATTTTTTCATTTTCTACTTCAGGAATGTTTGCGACACTATCTGGAATAGATATGTGCCACATAAATGTACCAATGCTATCTTTCGGGGTAAATTTATTGATATTTAGCTCGTAACATCCCATATGTGATAATAAGAAGTCGTGATCATCAAGAAGTTTTCCTTGATTATCCCAGATCCATACATGCCCTTTAGTTTTCGTATTGACCTTTGGAAATAAAGGTGAATAGAAATTTTGTATTGGGGCAATCGTTTCTATTTCGTTGTCTGTTCGCCAAAAATATAAATCATTAATGACCCCAAATTTTTTGAGGTGTTTTTCTCTTTTAAGATGATCTGGAATTTTTCTTGAAATCCAATATCTCAGACTTGTCGGTAATGGAATTTTTATGTAAATAAATTTAAGCATTTCTTAGCTCAATATCTTAACTGCTGCTTTTTTAATATTGGCCGTTACAAGCCATGGGGCCATTATGTATGCTTGAGGGGGGTGTGAGTGCTCAATTGAAACTCCGCCATTACTATTGCATAAAGACACGCTTAATGGAATTAAACTTAATCCATCGGCTGCCGCAGTAAAAGTTAGAAACTGTTCTTTTGTTTTTAGCTTTAATGCATTCACATTAAATGCCGTAAAGCTAAAAGGCTTTACCTTGAATGATTCGGTTGTGAGGGTTAAGCCATGTGAGTTATAGATAGCAAGTTTCACATTGGCGGTTGAGTTAAAATCTCGATTTGTTGAGTAATTGATAAAGACTAAATTATTCTTCACATTATCAGTTAAACAAATTTTATTAGAGAAGGATAAAAAATTGCCTCTATTTTTATTTTGATTTAAATTCGGAGGGGTTTCGTAAATCACACTGCCTTTATTTAGTTCTGCGGATGTATACTGAACTACCATTCGATACATATCAAAATCTGGCGATTCTTCAACTTCAACAAGCTCTGGTATTTCATTTGAAAGCATTAAATTAACTGGCACTCTGTGAAGAACGCAAAAATCAGCTAGGTCCGAGATATTAAGTTTTTCGAGCTCCTCATCAATCGAATAAAATTTGTGAGAGTTGGGCTTGAGAGTATCAATCACTTTTCTCAAAATTAGCTTAGAATTGCCGTAAATACTCAAAATCACATGCATTTCTAATGTTAGGTTTCTTTCTTTCTTTGGATCGTCCGAAGAAACCCCAACTGAAGTTTTTAAACCGATATTAGATAGAATTGCTACCGGAGTTGAGGATATATTTAAAGGGTCTATCAGCATGGGTTTTCCAGAGTATTTTAAAAAATGGCTTGGAGTTGGTTATGATCAAGGACCAAATCAACTTATAAAGCTTATTTCTAGCCAAACTTCTTGTAATCAATTATCGTTTAATTCAAATCAAATTGAAAGCATTGAGTACTTTGTTAATTATTTAAGCGAAAATGATTATCAGGGCTTGCTGTGCAGCACATCTCAAAGTAAGTGTGGGTTTGAGTTCGAATCAAATATTAGGCGAGCATCTACTTTATTAGGTTTGCCGGTCATTTGTATAGAGGATTTCCCTGGAAATTATAGGAGTATCAGTGGAAGTAATACAGAAATTTTAGTTGTAGAAGGTGATTTTTCAATAAATCTTTATAAAGATAAATTGCAGCTACCTGCTTATATGATTGTGTGCCCTTCGATAAGATATGATTTCTTAAGAATTCGTCAATCCAATTTTGAAGAGATCAGAAAAATTAGAAAATCAGTTTCTGTGTTATGGGCAGGTCAACCAGAGTTTGAAGTTAATTTTTCTACTTTAAAGACGCTCATTCCAGCATTAAATGAACTTTCAGTCACCTTGTTATTTAAAGCACACCCAAAAGATCCAGAGTACCGCAAAGGTAGTTATGAGCATTATTTTAATGAAGCGGGTTTACGTTGGCTTGATGTTTCAGATGTCAAGATAGATTCATGTCTATTTGACCAGGTTGATTTAGTGATTACCCAATTTTCATCGCTTGCCATTGAAGCAGGATTTTATAATGTCCCTGCATTAAATATTTTATTCGAAGATGCCGGAGAAAAGCTATTGTTAGAAAGAACCGGCTCTTTAACAACCAATACAATTCACCATGGTGCGAGTTTTTTTATTAATAAGCGCTGGGGTATGTTAGATTGCCTGAAAATGGCTTTGAATGATTTGAATGCTCGTGAAAAAGTACTTTTGAATTTTAGTCGTATATATGAGACTCAGAGAGTGCAATTACCCAAACTCTTGCAAGAAATTAAAGATATAATTCCTAAAGTTACTATGAAATAGGCTCTATTTATGACATCTAAAATTTTTCCAATAATCCCCGAAAATAGGTATTCAGATACGACCATTTTAAAAGATGGTAGCGTCGTATTTCCAAAAGATCAAGGCATTGAATTTATTAACTCAATTCCTCAGGATGGTCCAATTACTAAGCTACTTCATCCAGAAGTTCGTTATGAAGTTACAGATCATTGTAACGCAACTTGCATTATGTGCCCGCGTGATAAGCATGAGCATGCGCGAGAACATGGAATTATGGATCAAGAATTATACGAAAAAAGCATTGATGAAGTTGCTCTTCTAGGAGCGGAAAAGGTTGTTTTAACGGGTTTTGGCGAACCGATGTTAGATAAGAAATTAGAGCTTAAGATTAAGTATGCGAAATCAAAGGGATTGTCTACCTATATTATTTCTAACGGTTCCGTTCTAAATAGCAAAAGGGCTCGCTCAATACTTGAGGCTGGTTTAGATGAGATTCGCGTAAGCTTTTATGGAATGCAAGAAAAGAGTTATAACTCTGTCATGAAAGGATTGGATTTTAATAAAACCATATCAGGAATGATGGATTTTATTAATCTCAGAAAAGAATTAGGTGCCAAGACTAAAATTCAAGTTTCTTATCTGGAAATGGAAGAGAATAAAGAAGACACGGGATTATTTAAGGAGTTTTGGGAATCCAAGGTAGATGCGATTGAAATTTGGCGTCCACATAATTTTGGAGACGGAAGGGACTATAGAGAGCGTCATGAGAGTTTAGAAGTTAAGACAAGCTGCGGACGCCCTGAAAATGGTCCATTACAAATTCAATGGAATGGTGAAGTTATTCCATGTTGTTATGATTACAATAATAAAATTATTTTAGGTAATGCTTTTACCACCCCAGTTCTCGACATATTAAATGGCCCAAAATATAAGCTTTTGCGTTATGCCCATAAAATGAATAAATTTAATATGTTTCCTTATTGTGACCAATGTGATCAACTCCTACCTCATGCTGACGCTTTAATCTACACAAATCGCCATAACTTACCGCCTGAGGTTGCGGTTAAATTATCAAATACTGATTTGTATAATTTAGAAGAAGGCAAGCAGCTCGAAGAGGAAAAAATGAGTCAGCGTTATTTGAAAAAGACATAAAAGATTCATAAAATTGTTTATTTATTCCAACGCGGCAGAGTTTAAAAAAAAAATTTCCGGTTTAAAGGGTTCGTTAGGCTTAGTATTTGGCTCATCCCCCCCTTCATTTTTGAAGAAAAATGATTCTGCAGAACTGTCTTTGTGGTTAAAAGAAAAGAAATCTGATCTGCTTGATAAATTTCCTTTTTATGCAGAAGATGTCTCCCGACAAGTAAACGCTTTTTTTGCACAAGAATATCAAGATGACCCGAAAAGACTATTTTCATATTCTTCTAAAGTTATCCTTTCTATAAACAAATATCCAGAAATTCAAAAAATATTTCTGATCAACGCATTTATAAAAAAGAACCGGTCATCCAATCTTATTATTTTTTGTGATGACCAAGAAGTTTGTTACCTTCTTAAAGCTATTTTCCTGGGAAAAAAGAAATTTAAATTAGAACTCCCTTCTATTTATGCATGGCTTCGATTCTTAAGAACTTTTCTTAGAGTATGCTTTTCTTTTAAGCCAAAATATCAAGCGAAAAGACTTTTTTTAACACTTGCAAACTCATTTCCAACAAATACCTCAGATACTTATTTTGGCGACTTACCATTAAAGTTTAGCAATAACGATTCAAACGTTATTGTTTGTATTTGTGCAGGTAAGCAAGTAGTATTTAATAGGAAATCAAATGTAATTGCGTTGGAGTCATTTTCGGATATTAGCGATGTATTGAGTGCATGGCTAAGTTCAATTGCACAAAGTTTTGCGATTTCTTTTAGCTCTCCTAGAGTTGGCAAAGATTTGTTATCTTATGAATTATCAAAATTTATAAGAAATACGGAAGTAAAAAAGGGTGATTTTTTTTATCAGTCTTTTTTGTCGGCGACTTATAAAAATCTTTTTTCAATATTGAAACCATCCATTCTTGTATACCCTTTTGAAAATCGAAGCTGGGAAAAATTACTGTTATTATCTGCATATGAAGCCAAGTGTTCAAAAACGATCGGCTATCAACATTCTTCTATAACACCAAGGCATCTTTCCTTAAAAATATCGAAGCGTGAATTTAATGCAAAAGAATGCCCTAATAAAATTATTACAGTTGGACGCTTTACTTTTGATTGGCTTAAGAGTAATTCACCTGCAATTGCCGACAGGCTAGTTATTGGCGGTAGCTTAAGGAAAATTAAAGTAAAATTTAATTTACCAGAGTCTAAAGGAATTTTGGTGGCTATTTCCTCAAGTTTAAATGAGGCGAAAAAAGTGCTGTTCGTTATAAATGAGGTATCTAAAGTGATAAAAAATCCGATTCCTATAATTGTCAGGCCTCACCCAACAATTAATATTGATTCTTTATTTAATTCTATGTCATGGCCTAACCATGTCGAGTTATCAAAAAATAAGGACCTTAATCAAGATATTTTTAAGTCTCATGTCATCATATATAGCTCATCAACAGTTGCAATTGAAGGGATGTTGAGTGGGAGATTACCAATATTTTTGAATATTGATGATTGTCCATGCGGAGATCCTTTGTTAGGAAAAGCGACTTTTAGAGCATCTTCTTCAACAGAAATATTGTCTATTTTGAATCAGCTTGAAAATTTCAGCAAAACAGAATTAAAGCAAGCACAGAGAAGAGCAATTAAATTTTCAGAGAAATATCTTCAGGACATCAGCCCCGAAGATTTTATGAGCCTTCTTTAGGCTTTTTATGAAAAAAATAACAAGCATTTTAAATTTAACTAACAATAAAATATCTGCGGTTATTTTTTTAATGTTAATTTTGGGCTTCCAACTTAAATATTTTGCCTCCGCAAGTGCAAATCAAATTTGGGATAGAGTGACTATACTTCTTATTTTATTTTTAATCTTCAAGGATAAAAAATATAACTTAGGTATTTTATTTTTCGTTTGGATATTGATTTCGTTTTTCATGGGATCGATCAAGCAAGGATTATTTGATGCAATTATTTTTTATTTTGGATCTATATTAGCCTCAAAATATAAACTCACCATGCTTCCCTCAATTCAAGCTTTAATGGCGCTAAATATTTTGATTATGCTATTACAAATTTCTGGTATTAGCTCGTCTTTGTATGCTTATCAAAATTATAATGGTGAGACTTCAATATTAAATTCAATATTTACATTCGATGCAGGCACTAAAATCCCATTGATGCAAGTGAGGCCCTCAGGAATTTTTCCTTCAACTGTTTATTTAAGCCTTTTTAACTTTTTTTTAGTTGCTTATTTCTTTACTAAAAAAACCATGGGTAGATCGCAATTGATAATGCTTTCATTGCTATTCGTTTTGTCTGGATCTACAGCTTGTTTGTTGCTTGTTTTTTTGACTATTTTTTTTAAAAACTCAAATTTTTCTAAAGAGTTTTGTTTTTTATATTTGTTTTTTCTTGCCCTGTATCGGATATTATTGCCAAAAATGTTTTTTGAATATAACTATTCAATTGCTGATTTTATCTCCAGTATCAATGGCAGATTTTCAATTTCTTACTTGAGTCAATATTCTATAAATAACTTGCTTTTGCTTGCATTTATTACCTTAGTCTTTTATTTTGCAATAAAAGCTCAAAAGAAGCATTTTGAATTAACCCATTTGATTTTTCTTGGCGCCCTTGCCGTAGGCCCTTTAGCTATTCACGATTTTTCAACAGTTATTTTTTATTGGTTTCATATTGGTTTTTTATATGGGATATTTTTTAATGATTCTTCCAAAATAACTAATCTATATTCACCTAAAAATGCTTAAAAAAATATCTGCAATTATCCCAACCAAAAATCGACCTGAAGATCTTTTAAGAGGATTAATATCAATTTGCGAACAGAGTCGTATTCCAGATCAATTGGTTATTGTCGATCAGAGTGATACAGATAAAACTAAGAAATTAATTCATTCTTTTATGAATCAGTATAAAAATATTCATTTAAAATATATATATGATCCGAAAATTTTAGGTTTGGTTGATGCTAAGAGAGTTTCAGTTATTCATGCTACCGGAGATATCCTGTGCTTTCTTGAGGATGATGTAATTCTTGAGCATGATTATTTTCACGAAATAGAAGTGGGATTTCTTAAAAATAATAAAATGATAGGGTGTTGTGGTGTGATAACAAACCCCCCAAAAACAAGCTTTTTGTATAAACTTATTTTCAAAATTTTTCATTGTGGAATTTTTAAGGACCCACGAATAGATGCTATAGATAAATCGACCAGAACTTCCGAGGTATTTATACCAAGTGAAATGTTATCAGGAGGTATATCCGCATGGCGACGTTCAGTTTTTGATTATATATCTTTTGATGTTGCTAATGGGTTTCATATGTTTGAAGACATTGATTTTTCTTCAAGGGTGGCTCGACATTACAGCAATCGATTATTTATTAATTCAAATGCTAGATTGGCTCATTATTGCTCTCCCATCAATAGAGATCTATTAGGGGTGAGAGAGCGTAGGAAAATTAGGGAATGTTTTACTTATTATAAAAAAAGAAAAGACTGGCCAAATGCTCTAATTTCATTTTATTGGCTATTATTAGGTATGTTATTAGAAGCAATTTTTCAATCTTTTTCTTGTTTGTCATTTAAGCCAATCCAAGGTTATATGCTAGGACTTAGAGATGGTTATACAAAAAAAATCATCTCTTAAATTTTCTCGGGTTAAGCAGGCTTGTGTTTCGGGGGGGTCTGGATTTGTCGGTAAAAAGCTCGTAGAACAACTAATGAGCGAAGGTTTCTTGGTTAGGATTTTAACTCACATCAGGAAACGATCCTTTCCTGATGGGGTAGAGATATTTTATACAGATTTGACATCTACGACATGCAATTTAAAAGGGTTTTTTTCAGGATGTGATGTATTTTTTCATTGCGCTGGAGATACTCAAAACCCAATGCGGATGCATGCGCTTCATGTTGATGGCACAGAAAGATTGTTAAAGGCTTTTTGTGATGAAGTAGATTTAACTGGGCATCCTATCCATTGGGTTCAGTTGAGTAGTGCGGGTGTTTATGGTAATTCGATTAATAATCCCGCCAAAATTCGAAAGATTTCAGAATTATCAAGAACTCATCCATTTGGCGAATATGAAGTAACGAAAGCTAAGGCTGACAAATTACTTCTTGAAGCTGCCAAATCTAGCAAATTTACATTCTCTATTCTAAGACCGACAACTATTGTTGGGCTTGATATGCCTAATCAATCTTTTAGAGGTTTAGTTGAGAGCGTTGTAAAAAGACATTTTTTTTATATTGGATCATTAAACTCTGTTTCAAACTATATTCATATAGATGATGTGGTTTCAGCGTTGCTTCTTTGTTCACGCTCTTCAAAAGCTACCAATCAAATATTTAATTTGTCTAATGATTGTAAATTGTCGGATATTGTTTTGAGTCTCTCTTTAAGTAAAAAGATGAAGCATAAAAATCTCATCGTCCCTGAGTGGCTAATTAGATTTATGGTTTCTATTACCCCAGGTTTATTTAATTTCCCATTAACTCAAAAAAGAATCGATGTATTGGTATCTAAGACGTATTACTCAAATTCTAAAATAGAACGTTTATTAAAATTTTCTCATAAAAAATCTATACCAGAGTTTGCAGTCGAATATGTAAAGAGTGCATGTGAAAAATAAAATCAAGATCTGCTTCGTGGCTACAGTTGATTCTGCCATTACCTCCTTTTTGGCTCATCACTTAAGACAACTTGCTAAACTATATGACCTTACGATCATAACAAATACTAATAACACAGACTTCCTCTCACAAATTAGACTTGATGCGAATTTAATCCAGATTAACTTTTCACGAAAGATTGATTTTTTTGCTGACATTTATTGCTTAGTAAAATTAGTGCAAATTTTTATGAGAACTAGATTTGCTAGTATCCATTCAATTACTCCAAAAGCAGGGCTTCTTGCAATCTTAGCAGCAAGAATTTGTTTTATTCCTACGAGAATTCATATATTTACAGGCCAAGTATGGGCTACAGAAACTGGTTTAAAGCGTTCTTTTCTGAAATTTATTGATAGGTTGCTAGGAAAAATGACCACTCATAATTTTGTTGATAGCCGATCCCAACGTGATTTTTTGGTTCGACAAAAAGTGTTAAGTGAGCAAAAATCGATCGTATTTGGCTCTGGTTCGGTTTCTGGAATTGATTTGAAGAGGTTTAAGCCTAGCGAGAAAATGATGGCTAAGGTTAGATCTGATTTATTAATTCCAAAAAGCGCCTTTGTATTTATATATCTCGGCCGACTTAATAGAGATAAAGGCATATTAGACTTAGCCCAAGCGTTCGCTAAAATTCAAAATAACAAAGCTTTTTTGCTGATTGTAGGTAAAGATGAGGGTGATTTTGTTGATAAAATGAAAGCAATGAACGCCCATAAATCTTCTCAAATTAGATTTGTTGATTTTACCAATAAGCCAGAAGATTATTTAGTAGCTTCAGATGTGCTCTGTCTCCCCAGCTATCGTGAAGGATTTGGAAATGTTATTATTGAAGCTGCTGCAATGGGCATTCCTGCAATTGCTTCAAACATTTATGGTATCTCGGATGCTATTATTAATCATCGAACAGGGATACTTCATGAACCTAAGAACGTGACTTCTATTCATAATGCGATGCACTATTTCCTCATAAAACCTAAATTGGTAAAAAAATATGGTGTTGCTGCTGCAGAAAGAGTAAAGGTTGAGTTTGATGCAAAAGTTATGAGCAAGTATTGGCTTGATTTTTACCTTCAAACTTTAGGTCATGAGTGATGCAAGCCTTTAAATTATCTAATTCAATTAATTTAAAGTCGATGATTAAAAAAATAACGCCATTATATCTTTGGGCTCTATTCTTTTTTTATTCGCTAATTTGTGGAATAATTTTTTTTGAATTTGTAATTCCCAGCATTTCTTCCTTACATGCGCCAGGCTCATCGTTAACGCCAGATTCCACTTATTTTAACGAGGTAGCTATTAAGTTAGCCAATGATATAAATCTTCATGGATGGACATCTTGGAAGTTATATCCCTCAATAGCTGCTTCTGGGCAGAGTTCTTATCTTGCAATTTTATATGTTTTTTTTGGTGTTCACCCTTTGTATGCAGTTGCTTTTAATGCTTTTTTTCATGCATTCTCTGGAGTTTTGATTTACTTAATTGCTTTGGAAGTATTAGGAGTTAAAAATTTTTCAAAATATGCTGCATTTTTCTCTGCCAGTTTATTTGTTGTATTTCCATCAGCAATGACTTGGGTTGGCCAAATACACAAAGAGGCCTGTTTATCAACAGGCTTATTACTTGCTTTGTGGGGCATTATTAAAATTTTATCGAATAAATCTGAAAGGCATATAGCAATTAGTATTTTTAGCGCTTTAATTTTATCTTTAATATTAATTAGCAGTATGAAGCCCTATATGTTGCAGGAGCTTGCAGTCATCATATTGATCATTATTGCTTTACAATGCATTAAAATTTTTCCATCAAACCTATTAACTGTTGGTGTGCTTGGCGCATATTTTTTATCTACGATTTTCATATTCATGTTTATTAATAAAGGACCTGATTCTGGCTTGGTTGCAGGACCTGATTCTGGCTGGCTTTCAGGAGAAGCCTTCATTCAACATAATTCCCCATGGAAGCGACTAGATTATTTGCCAGAATTTTTTGATAGAAAAATACAAGCTATTGCTTCATCAAGAGTTGCAGCAATCTCTTCCGGTTTAGCCATTAATGCGAATTCACTAATTGATATTGACATAAAACCAGCTAATGCGATTGAGACTTTTCAATATACACCCAGGGCGCTTCAAGTTTCGCTCCTAGCGCCTTTCCCAAATATGTGGTTTAAAAGTGGCAATATTGTAAGCCTTGTGAGCGCCTTAGAAATGATCATTTTTTACATCACATTTTTTGGATTGCTCTTTTTCATTCCATTACGAATTTTTAATTACAAAATACTATTGTGTTTAATTTTTGCTTGCTTGCCACTCGCAGTTTTTGGAATATCTTCTCCAAATATTGGAACGCTCTATCGAATTAGATATACGTTTGAAATGATGCTCCTAATGTTGGGTAATTGTGGCTGGGCGATTATGATAAATAAATTAAAATTAGGAAGGCCTGGAAAACCGAAGTTGGATTTTGATAATAAATCAGATAAAAATGCCTGAAAAACTTCATAAAATAATTAGAAAAAAAGCAATAAATTCTTCTTTTATTGTTTTTTTATTTTCGGGGATCTCCTTTTTTGGATTTTTCTTAAGAGATTATCTCATGGCAAAGATTTATGGATTCGGAAGCGAATTGGATATGTTTTATCTGGCAACTATGATTCCAATGTTTATGGTTACTGTATTTTGCATTCCATTTGGGCAATCCGTAGTACCCATACTAAAAAAAATCCAAACTCTTGACAGGAATCAGTTTTATAAAAAAGTTCGAAATTTAGCTTTTTTGATTTTTTTCATTTGTTTATTCTTATGTATAGCGACTTACATACTCTCCGATTTTATTTTCTTTGCGCTTGATTATTTTGGCTTTTTAGGGCGCACTATAGATATTAAATTCATGCAAATAACCACCCTTCCAATCCTTCTTTTTGGCGGATTAGTAATCCTTGGCAACACAATTCTTTCTCTTGGTGAGCGCTATGCTTACCCTGCTTTTTTACAGACAATCGTCCCTATATTTGCAATTATTTTTTTACTTATTTTTGGTAAATCTCTTGGAGTGTATGCGGTAATTCTGGGTATGATACTTGGTCAATTAGTTAATCTTGCCACGGTGAATAATGCATTAAAAAAAGAAGGTGTCAACCTTCTGCCTTTAAAGATTAAAAAAGTTATTTTTAATGACCGACTTCTTTTAAAAGATTATAGCCATTTAATTCTTATAGCTTTTTTTTCTGCAATCTTAATACCCATCAATAGTTTGATTGGCGCATCTTTAGGTGAAGGCGCTATTTCTATTTTCAACTTAGGTATGAAGTTTAATTTATTTGTAATGGGAATTTTTTCATCATTATTTACGATTATTCTTTTACCTTATTTATCAAAGCTTTCAAACTATAAAAATCAAAATTTATTAAAAAAAGAGACTTTTTATATACTGTGCTGTAGCTCTTTATTTTTTATTCCTTTTAGTTTTTTAATTTTCATTTATGCTCAATCTATATCTGGCCTTGTTTTCAGTTATATCATAATTGAAAATGCAACTATCTTAGGATTGGCCAGTGTAATCAAATATAGCGTAATTCAACTGCCTTTTTGGGTTTTTAATGCCATCATATTTAGGCATGCAAATGCCATCAATAGAATTGGTATTATTTTATTCTCAAGTATTTTTGCGGTTATATTAAATGTTATTTTTAGTATAAGCTTAATTAAATTTATGAATGTTGGCGGTCTTGCTTTATCTGTAACAATATCATCCGCACTTTCTTCAGCTATTATTTTAATTTATTACATTTTTAAAAAACATCTCGATTTTTTAGAAGCCTTATCTATCGGCGCTCTTTGGTTTATTTTTGGCACGATTCTTATTGGAATGAATTTTGATGCACTTTTAATGCTACTAGAGAAATTAAATTAGATAAATATGATTAAAAGGCTCTTTGATTTTTTTGTTGCAAGTATATGTATTACTCTCTTAATACCCCTTTTTTTTATTCTTTATTTTTTAATTTTATGGCACTTAGGCCAGCCAGCTTTTTTTGTTCAGATGCGACCAGGGCTTCATGGTAAGTCATTCAAACTTTATAAATTTCGATCGATGACCTACAAAAAAGATTTAAAAGGTAATTTATTGCCCGATGCCGATAGGCTGAATGTATTTGGTTGTTTTTTACGTGCTTTCAGTTTTGATGAATTGCCGTCTTTATGGAATGTGATTAAAGGAGAGATGAGCCTAGTGGGCCCTAGACCTTTATTGATGGAATATCTTCCTTTATACAATAAAAGGCAAGCAAGACGTCATGATGTAAAGCCTGGTATTACAGGGTGGGCGCAGGTAAATGGAAGAAATGCGCTTTCGTGGCACGAGAAGTTTGAATTGGATATCTGGTATGTTGATAACCACTCGCTCTTTCTTGATCTGAAAATTTTACTCATGACAGTAAAAAAAGTAATATTCAGAGAAGGTATTGCTGAGAACGGTCAAGTTACAATGTCAAAATTTACAGGTAATACTAAATGAAAAACTATATTTATGGAGCCGGAGGTCACGGTAAAGTTGTGTGGGACGCCATGCAAAAATCTAATCTAAAATGCGAAGGCTTTATAGACGATCAAGTTTTAAATAAATGGATGGGTTTGTCTGTATTTGCATCTTCATTTTTAAATGACATAAATAATATTGAACTCCATATTGCAATAGGTAGTTGCAAGACTAGGGAAGAAATCGTTAATAAATTTCAAAATTTGAAATTTACCTCTATTTACCATCCTCATGCAATTATTTCCTCAAGAGTAAACATTGAAGCTGGTACATTTTTAGCAGCGGGTTCAATCATTGGTCCGGATGCTAAAGTCGGTAAACATTCTATTATTAATCATCATGCGGTTGTTGACCATGATTGTTCTGTAGCAGATTTTTGTCATATAGCACCTCATGTAAGTCTTGGCGGGGGAGTTAAAGTGGGGAAAGGTGTTTTAATTGGAGCGGGGGCCATCATATTGCCCGGTATAACAATTGCAGATTATGCTATTGTGGGCGCAGGATCTATCGTCACCTCTGATATTCCATCTGGTGTTACCGTTTTAGGGAATCCTGCTCGTGCTATTTAAAAATTTATTGAGTTTGTCTTGTTAAATCACCCTTCATTTGCTGCATGGCCATCTTTTTCAGAAGATGAGGCCGAAGCCATTAAAAATGTTTTACTCTCGAACAAAGTCAATTATTGGACTGGTGATGAATGTCGCACATTTGAAAAAGAATTTGCTGACTGGTCTGGTGCTAACTATTCCATCGCTTTAGCTAATGGGACATTAGCCCTTGAGCTGGCTCTTAGAGCGCTCGATATTGGCCTTGGTGATGAAGTTATTGTCACACCTAGAACTTTTATTGCGTCTATTTCTTGCATAATTAATGTGGGCGCTACACCTATTTTTGCAGACGTTGACCTTAATTCTGGAAACATTACCGCTGAAAACATCTTAAAAGTATTAACTCCTAAAACAAAGGGGATTATTTGTGTTCATTTTGCAGGTTGGCCATGTGATATGGACCCCATTATGGGATTAGTTTCCCTTCACAATATAAAAGTGATTGAGGACTGCGCCCAAGCGCACGGTGCTATTTACAAAGGCCGATCTGTTGGCAGCATTGGACATATTGGTGCATGGAGTTTTTGCCAGGATAAGATTATGACCACAGGGGGCGAGGGTGGCATGGTCACCACCAATGATGAGTCATTATGGCGAAAAATGTGGGCTTATAAAGACCATGGTAAAAGTTATGAGGCTGTTTATGAAAGAGAGCATCCTCCAGGATTTAGATGGGTGCATGAAAGTTTCGGCAGTAATTTTAGGATGATAGAGATTCAAGCTGCCATTGGTCGTATTCAGTTGAAACGTATGAGCGAATGGAGCGCTAAACGTAATGATAATACTATAAATTTATTGAAAGCTTTTGAACCATTCAAATCTATTCGAATACCTCATTTTAAATGCAATAAAGACTGTATAAAAGACTGTGCTTCTCTTAGTCAATGTAAACATGCCCAATATAAATGCTATGTTTATGTTGATAATACTCAATTAAAAGAAGGCTGGTCACGAGATCGCATTATTCATGAAATTAAAATGCGAGAAGTGCCGTGTTTTCAAGGGGGCTGTTCCGAAGTTTATTTAGAAAAGGCTTTTGAAGGTGCTAGCTTTAAACCTAAAAATAGATTGCCAATTGCTAAAATTTTAGGTGATACATCATTAATGTTTTTAGTTCATCCAACACTTACTCAAGAAAATATCGAAAAGGCTAAAAAAGTGATTGTGGATGTCTTAAGCTTAGCAAGTATTTAATATGCGCGCATTTGATTTATTGCCAAGCTATTTACTTTATCTTTATTAAATCCAAAGTATCAATAGTCGTTAATTTAATAACCATGTAAAATTAATGGCTATTCAACGATGATTTAACCATGAAAAAATGGCCTTTTAGTTTACGAAGTGCACTCGCGCTGTTTCATGATATTACTGTTGCAATATTTGCATGGTATGGTGCTTTTTTGCTTCGCTTCAATTTCGATACTCCCATAGAGCAAGTAGCTTTAATAAAAAAAACCATTCTTTTGGTCATTTTGCTCGAAGGTATCACTTCAATTTCTTTTGGTTTATATAGGGGTACATGGCGTTTTGCTAGCCTAACTGACTTAAAACGAATTTTACTTAGTGTATTTACCTCTACAATTATTTTTGTTTTGATGTTATTGGTCATTAATACTCAACCAAATGTGCCACGTTCTATCTTAATACTTAATCCTATTTTGTTAATTTTGATGATGAGCGGTAGCAGAATAATTTATCGCGTCATTAAAGAGTATCAAATTTATAGGCTAAACTTAAAAGAAGGTCAGCCCGTTCTTATCATTGGTGCAGGGGCTACAGCTATATCACTTATCAAGGACTTGTCTAATAGTCGAAATTGGCAGGTTATTGGTATGCTAGATAACGATAAAAGTATGCATGGTCGTGAAATTTTAGGTTTCAAGATTTTTGGTTCAATCAACATGCTTTCTAAAGTGCACGAGCGATTTAAATTTCGTCATGCCATTATTGCATTGCCTGAAGCGTCGCATAAAGAAAAGCGTTCTATTCTTGATTTGGCAAATAAACTTAATCTTGAGATATTAACGATTCCCGCTATTGATGATCTTATGACCGGGAGATTAAATGTCTCACAAATTCGTCGAGTAGATGTTGAAGATTTGCTCGGACGAGAAGCTGTTGAGTTAGATAACTCTGGATTAGTAAATTTAATTTCAAATAGAAATATTATGATTACAGGCGCAGGCGGCTCAATTGGCTCTGAACTTTGCCGTCAAGTTTTGAAATTTAAACCTAAATTACTTATTTGCTTTGACCTTTCAGAGTATGCGCTTTATCAACTTGAGCAATCTTTTATTTCAAATCAAATTGATATCAACATTTTATATGTTGTTGGGGATGTAAAAAATGAATTGCGATTGCGCAAAATAATTTCTCAATATCAACCCAGTTTAGTTTTTCATGCGGCCGCTTACAAACATGTCCCAATGATGGAATCAAATAATGTAGCTGAAGCAATCACTAATAATGCATTGGGCACATATCATTTTGCTAAAAGTTGTCTTGACCTAGGGGTGGATAAATTTATATTGGTATCTACAGATAAAGCTGTGAATCCTACGAATGTAATGGGCGCTACAAAACGTTTAGCTGAAATGATCTGTCAAGGATTGCAAGATAATTCTGGCACTCGTTTTGTTGTAGTACGATTTGGAAATGTCTTAGCAAGTAGTGGAAGTGTCATTCCAAAATTTCGTAAGCAAATTGCTGATGGTGGTCCAATTACAGTTACACATCCAGACATTACACGCTACTTTATGTCTATACCAGAAGCAGCTCAATTAGTGATGCAGGCAGGTCTCATGGGTAAGGGTGGTGAGATATTTGTATTGGATATGGGTGAGCCAGTTAAAATAGTCGATTTAGCTCGCGACATGATCAAACTCTCAGGGTTTCAAGAAGATGAAATTGGTATTAAGTTTTCAGGCTTACGCCCGGGCGAAAAGTTATATGAAGAGTTGATTGCTGATGGTGAGCATTTAGTTCCTACAAAGCACCAAAAAGTTAAGGTGGCTAAGGCACGAAAATTCGATGCGACTCTCTTGATTGATTTGTTATCATGGATTGAATCTGGCGATCATCTTGATGAAAACGCCCTCAAGAAAAATCTTGGCAAATGGGTGAAAGACTATTCACCGGAACTGAATGTTAAGTAAAAAATAATTTTTAAAAATGAATTTAATTTCAATGTTTAAAAAATTGCATCTCGTCAGTATAGAACTAACACTTCTTTCTCTGATGATATTAAGCCTCCCTAGTATTGAAGCCCCTAAAAATATTTTTTTAGTGCTCTTTGTGGTTATAGCTATTATTCGACAATTTAAAACTAAAAACTTAATGGTTTGGGGTGCTTGGGACTGGATGTTTTTAGCAATCATCACAAGTGCTTTTCTTAGTACTGTGTTTGCCGGACTTGCGCCGGGTGATGAATGGAAGGGGTTTAGAGTTTTGCTAACTTTTATAAGTGTAGGCTGGCTAATTTCTAGATCAAAATACTCTTTAGAACAATCGAGATGGATTTTTTTTATCACTGTCCTAAGTACATTACCTCCGCTATGCTGGGGTTTTTTTCAATTTTTAATTTTACATTCTAAAGGCTCTTTAGAGCTGCATTCCGTTGGCCACGTGAATCACTCAGCAATTTATTTGACAATGATATTTGGTGCATCTCTTGGCATGTTATTAAGCTTTTTGGAGCGTCGCTACAGATTAAAGAAAGTATTTTTAATACTTTTAACGACTTTATTTTATGTAGCTTTAATTATAGGTGGTAGTCGAGCCGCAGTTGGTGTCGGAATTATTGTAACTATTTTATTTTCATTCTTATTTGTAAGAAATTTAAAAATAAACTTACTTATTTTTTGCTGTTTAACATTGTTGACCTTGCCCACATTTTTTTTAAGTTCAGGAGTTATCGAGAGACAATTGCAACTTCAATCGCAAAATCAAACCTTAAATGGCAGAAGTGAAATTTGGCATACCACGATTGAGGCTGCGAGACTTTATCCATTGCTTGGTATTGGTATTGATAATCGTGCATTTGTTACGGAAGAGATTATTAAAAAATCCATCGAAAGTCGTCATGAAAATTTTAATAAAGATTATTTCGATTTTAACTTTAAGCATTCGCATAGCTTTTATTTGACCAATATTGCTGAGCGCGGCATTTTAGGCTTCATCGTCACATTATCTTTCATCTTAATGTGGCTTCAGTCTTTAATTAAAAGCTATAGCCAAGCAAAGCTTTCTGCTCAATCAGCTTATCTTTGGATGGGATCAATGAGCGCTTGGTTAGTAACTTTTGGTATTGGTTTCGTTAATACCACCTTTCACCATGAGCACGGCATACTAGCTTGTTTATTTTTAGGCTTATACTTATGTTTTTTAAATACAAACAAAATTAAATTAAAATAAAATAAAATAAAATAAAAAAAAAAGAAAGTCTTGATTACAAAAGCAGAATTATTTTTTTCTAAGCGATTAGGCTCACGTAATTTTTTCTATACGCTTCTTTTTTTGTTTAGTCATAAATTGAGGTTTGGTACCGATGTGATCTATACCTCGCTCTTTCGCCAGTATGACTTGCTTTTGTCGTTCAGTAAGCGCTTTTAATTTTTCAGGGGTGTGTTGATTGAAGCAATGAGGGCATGAAATGCCTGGAGTGTACTTGTCACTTTTCATATCATCTTCTGATAGAGGATAACGACATGCATAGCATTGATCGTAATCACCGACTTCAAGCCCATGTTTAATTGCCACTCTTTGATCAAAGACAAAACATTCACCTTGCCATAGACTCTCATCTGGTTTTACTTCCTCTAAGTATTTTAGAATGCCGCCCTCTAGGTGATAAACCTCATCAAAGCCTTCACTCATCATGTAAGAAGAAGCCTTTTCACAACGAATGCCGCCGGTGCAAAACATGGCGACTTTTTTATGCTTCTTAGGGTCAAAATGTGTTTTCACATATTCAGGAAATTCACGGAAGGTATTGGTTTTGGGATTCACTGCATTTTTAAAAGTGCCAATGGCGTATTCGTAGTCGTTACGCGTATCGATTAACACCACTTCAGGATCCGAAATAATGGCATTCCAATCTTTGGGTTTGACATATTTACCTACCATTTTGGTGGGCGACACACCAGGAACACCAAGCGTCACAATTTCTTTCTTAAGTTTTACCTTCATGCGGTAGAAAGGGTGTTTATCAGACCATGATTCTTTGTGACCAAGACCTTTAAAGTTGCCTTCAAAGAGTGGATCTGTTTTTAAGTAATCGAGTAGTTCTAGAATGGATTTTTCAGGGCCTGCGACCGTGCCATTAATGCCCTCATTAGCTAAAAGGAGAGTGCCCTTAATCTCGCGTGACATACAAAACTTTAAAAGAGGTTCACGTAAAGTTTCAAAGTGAGGAAGACTCACAAAATGGTACATGGCGGTAGTTAAATAGGTGTGCTGCATTAAGCTTTGTTCTTTATTAAAACCTCTAAAAATGTTATTTTATCAGTCTTTTCAATGGTGTTAAATCTCAACTAGGAGTATTAAAGAATGGCAATCGAACAAACCTT
>Ga0214919_10002101_pt1 | contig 31767 bp, 28 predicted proteins | sample LL1503_MetaG_FD_177994 | JGI IMG/M metagenome (GOLD analysis project Ga0214919, IMG submission 177994) | Freshwater microbial communities from Lake Lanier, Atlanta, Georgia, United States - LL-1503 | ecosystem: Environmental > Aquatic > Freshwater > Lake | place: USA: Georgia | collected... | reverse complement strand
TTCGTCCAAGGTTTTGTACATCTCGGGGGTGCCGGTGTTGGTGGCGAGTTCCAAGCGGTGACCATTGGGGTCGAAGAAGTAAATGCTTTTGAAAATGGTGTGGTTGGTGGGGCCCAGTACATCAACACCATTGGCCTCTAGTTTGGCTTTGGCCGCCAACAAGGTTTCCATGCTGTCCACTTCAAAGGCCATGTGCTGCACCCACCCTGGGGTGTTTTCATCGCGGCCCATTTCGGGTGAGTTGGGCAGTTCAAAAAACGCCAGCACATTGCCGCCGCCAGCATCCAAGAAGACATGCATGTACGGATCGGGTGCTTTGGTAGAGGGCACAAAGTCTTCGGCAATGGCCAAGACAAAGTCCATGTTCAAATTTTTGGCATACCACTCAACGGTTTCTTTGGCGTCTTTGCAGCGGTAAGCGGCGTGGTGAATTCGGCTGATTTTCATGACTTTCCTTTAGGCGTCTATTTGAAGGGCGCCACGTCTCATTTGATCACGTTCTAAGGACTCAAACAATGCTTTGAAATTGCCTTCGCCAAAGCCTTCATCGGCTTTGCGCTGAATAAACTCAAAAAACACAGGGCCCAGCAGTGTTTGCGAGAAAATTTGCAACAGCAAACGTTTTTCGCCATTGGCGGTAGAGCCGTCCATCAATATACCCCGTGCTTGCAGATCAGCCACGGGTTCGCCATGGCCGTGAAGGCGCTCTTCCAGCATTTCATAGTAAATGTCGTTAGGGGCAGTCATGAGGGGAATGCCCGCCATTTGAAGCGAATCGACGCTCTTCATGATGTCGTCGGTGAGCAAGGCAATGTGCTGAATGCCCTCGCCATTGAACTGCATCAAGAATTCTTCAATTTGGCCGCCGTTTTTGCCAGACTCTTCGTTCAACGGAATGCGAATGAGGCCATCGGGCGCTGACATGGCACGGCTTGTGAGGCCCGTGTGTTCGCCCTTGATGTCGAAATAGCGAATTTCATGGAAGTTAAAAATCTTCTCGTAAAAGCCGCTCCAAAAAGACATGCGACCTTTGTACACGTTGTGCGTGAGGTGGTCGATGAGCTTCAGGCCGTGGCCTGGCGGGTGACGATCAACGCCTTCCATGAACTCGAAGTCAATGTCGTAAATGCTTTTACCATCTTCATAGCGGTCAATTAAATACAAGGGGGCACCGCCAATGCCTTTGATGGCGGGCAGTCTTAACTCCATGGGTCCTGTAGGCACTTCGACAGGTTGCGCACCCATGTCGAGCGCGCGGGCGTAGGCTTTGTGCGAGTCTTTCACGCGGAATGCCAACGCACAAGCGCAAGGGCCGTGCTCGGCAGCAAAGTAGCCCGCCAAGCTTTTGGGCTCGCGATTGACAATGAAATTGATGTCACCTTGGCGGTACAGCACTACGTCTTTAGAGCGGTGTTTGGCCACCAAAGAGAAGCCCATCTTCTCAAACAGAGGCTCTAAAACACCTGCGATGGGGGAAGCAAATTCAACAAACTCGAAACCGCACAAACCCATTGGGTTGTCAAATAAATCAGCCATGAAGCTCTCCAAAAATTAAAAGCGCTTAAACCACCGGTACTTCCGCCCAGTCTGTAGTGTAGTTCGGCGACCGCCTTTCTTGCCGCATTTGCCACCCGCTGTACGCGCCTTGCGTGGACACTTTGACAGCCCCGCGGCCAAAGCGCTTGTTCAGTGCATCCAAGGTTTGCATCAGCGTACCTTGCGTGGGCAAAGGCTCTTCGAGCAAGTCGCCTTGGTGGTGCGACACAGGGCTGATTTCGCTCAGCATGATGCCAGCTTTTTTGTATTGGTACTCAGGCTTGTACATGCGCTCGCACAGCGCGTCCACCCATCTAAAAATGACCAAGCTGTCGTTGGTGGGGTAGGGCAGTGGCACCGCCAAGCTGGGCGAGTACTGAGGCAAGTCTTTTCTAAAACGATTGGTATGTAAGAAAACTTGAATGATGGCGGCTTGGCTGTTTTGTGCGCGCAGTTTGGTACACGCGTTGGCCACGAATGTAGACAGGGCATCTTTCAAAACTGGCAGCGCGGTGACCATGTTGCCAAAAGATCGACTGGAAATAATTTGCTGTTTGTCGGGCGTAACGCCTTGCAAATCGACACAGGAAATTTCCTGCAACTCGCGCTGTGTTTTTTCTATCACCACACCAAAATCGGCGCGCAGTGTTGGGGTGTGTGCGGTCTTTAAATCTTGCACCGTGTGAATGTTGTACTCGGCCAAGCGCTTGGTGAGCTTGCGGCCTACGCCCCAAACTTCGCTGGCGGGCAACTGTGTGAGCAGTTTTTCTTTTTGCACGTTGGTGAGTGCGTTGAAATTGAAAACACCTTGAGAGCGCGGGTGTTTTTTGGCTACATGGTTGGCCAGCTTGGCCAAAGTTTTGGTAGGCCCAATGCCCACGCACACCGGAATGCCTGTCCACTGCACCACCCGCTGGCGCATGGCGTAACTCACCTCGCGCAGGTTGGGTGTGCCAGTCAGATCGACAAAACATTCGTCAATGGAGTACACCTCTGAGCGCGGCGAATACTCGGTCAAAATTTGCATGACGCGATTGGACAGATCGGCATACAAAGCGTAGTTGCTGCTGAGCGCAAACACACCGTGCTCAGCCACCAAATCTTTGCATTCAAACCAAGGTTGACCCATGCGCACACCCAAGGCCTTGGCCTCGTTGGAGCGCGACACCACGCAGCCATCGTTGTTGGACAACACCACCACAGGCACGTTGCGCAGGTCAGGTCTGAACAGCCTTTCGCAACTCACATAAAAGTTGTTGCAATCGATCAAAGCCAGTTGTTGAACGGGCGCTTGTGTGGAAGAACTCATGACGATGCACTACAAGCTGGTGCGGCTTCAATACAACTTGTGCAAGTTGTAAGTGACCACGCCCCAGATGCTGAGCTCCTCGCCACTCTTCACGACAATGGGTGGGTACAAATTGTTCTCGGCCACGAGCTTGACCACGCCGCCGCGCCGGTACAAACGCTTCACGGTGAACTCGTTGTTGAGCACGGCCAGCACAATGTTGTTGTGCTTGGCTTCAATGGACCTGTCGATGACCAATGCATCGCCTTCGTAAATGCCCGCCCCCACCATAGAGTCGCCTTTCACCTTGAAAATGAAGGTGGCTTCTTTGTTGCGAATGAGGTGGTCGTTGAGGTCAATGCGTTTTTGGGTGTGATCGGCCGCGGGCGAAGGAAAGCCAGCGGGCACTTTCCAGGTGCACATGTTGAGCCACAGCTTGGGGGCGGTGGTGTCTAAGGGCTGAGGTGCTGTGAAAGCATTTGTAGGCATGCTGCAAATATACTGTATAAAAATACAGTATAGTAACGAAAATACCATTTCACAAGTTGCCAGACCTACAATGGCAACTCGAGGTTTTACAAAGCCAATGCATCTAATCAATCAACGAAGAAAGGGTGCTAGATGGGATTGGTCCGTGACTTACAATCGCCAACCTAGGGCCTATAGCTCAGTTGGTTAGAGCAGAGGACTCATAATCCTTTGGTCCCAGGTTCAAGTCCTGGTGGGCCCACCAAATTGAAAGCCACTGATTTTTGAAGTCAGTGCTTTTTTCATTTAAACAGTTAAATGACATTTGAATGACCTGCTTCTAAGACGGAACACTATGGATGACTAACGCCAATCGTCAACGCATATACTTTTCAGCCACCCAAAGTCTGTGCCAAACCAGTATGCATTTTTTTCGCCTCCAACAACCACAACACTGATCGCTTTCGGGTCAGCAAATCTCGGAACTTTAGAGTTTGCATCTTGCGCAAGGTACGAGACAAAAGGTTCTTGGCCCTTTCGTGCCAAGGGTTCGATGTAATTGATCACTAATTGGTAGTCCCAGTATGTTTTGTAATCAATCTTGGCATTTTGATGAAACCATTGAGCAAGTTGTTCTTTTGTTTCAAATCCTTCTCTTTCTTTGAAAGTTCTTGCAGCAAGTGGTTCTACCAACAAGGTGAGATTGCTGCGTTGCGTTGGCGTAAATCCGCTCACCATATTGAGAAGCTGTTGAGGCCATGTTTTTTCTCTAACTTCTAGGAGGTGACTAAAAGTTCGGCCCCTGAAAATACTCACGGTACTTTGATCTGGTTTAAATCCCTTCTGTACATGGAAAGGTGACCAAGGACTACGCTCTTCGTTTTCTGCGAAACATATACTGCTGTAATTCAATGGATTACCTTGTGACCCAAGATAAGTTAGACCTGGAATTGCACCGCCACCTAAGTTTCTTGACAATAAACAGTAGGCGCGGCCGATTGTGGTGTTTGCATGGTTAAAGGGTCCCAGTGCACCTAAGCCTGAATTCATTCTTAAGGCATGGCGTATAGGGCCATTTACCACTACCATTGCCGCAAAGGAACTGGTTGAACTGTGAATAGCTGTGACTTGGCTTGCAGCAAGGGCCAGGATTACTGGGAAATATTCAGGTTTTGCACCTGCCATCACCGCGTTAACTGCAACTTGTTCTACGGTATATGACCAGTCTTCTTGAGTTTCAGTAGGACGCATCTTGCCAACTACTTCATCAGCGTCATGTTTAGTTGCCTTTAGCATTGCTGACACACGATCAGGAGTAGGCAGCACCACGGGTAAGCCGTCACTCCACCAAGCATCGCGAAACAAATCTTGCAACTCATCTTCACTGTTTGCGCCCACCAAACGAGATTGATGTCTTTGGAGCTGACCTACGGCAGACTCCTCATGAGTCAAATCGCTAGTGAGTGAATCAAAAATTTGGTCAATGAGGGGTCTGAGCGTTGTAGGGTCAACGCCCAAGACATATTCCTTTAAGACGCTAGCAGGCTTGCCGCCAATGGGGTGAGGCACGAAGTTAAATCTGAGTTTAGGCATGCCTGCCTTGTAGGCAATTGCACCCACCAGTTCTTGGAAAGCTTGTGTTACCAATGGTGCAGTAGGTATACCTTGATCTTCCATATTCATGCAATGAACAGCTACCGCAGGTGCGCAAGTGCTGCAGTGACCGATGGCCATGATCATTAACCCAGCATTGGCCTTTATTTCAGCCCAAAGGTCAGGATCCTCTTCTGTATAGCCCCCTCTTTTTTGACGCAATTCAGTTCGGATTAAGGGAAAGCGTTGTTTAAATGCTTGCTGAACTTCTGACAAAAAGTCTTTCCCGTTCATGAATCGCACATCTACAAAGTAGACAGTTCTCCCGTCCAAATTTGCAGTTCGAGGTGCCATGGGTCTAAGGTGTATGGCTGGGGGTGTACCGCGCGGACTAATGACAGTGAATGCCTTTCCTTTAGGATTAAAGTCTCCTCGAGAGATACGCCTTTCCATGACTTCGCCAGGGTATGCCTCGAAAGCACAAGCATCGAGGACAGGGTCGAGATCGTCAGAAACATTTTGGGGCGCTTGATTGGGCATAAATTGTCTTTCAATCTTTTAGCTTCAGCACTAGAGGCACTCATGACATGAGCATTATTAATAAGTTAGACCTTAGAGTCTATTGATTTGTTCTCTTATCCTGGTAACGAATTAGTAATGCTTTGCAACCACTGAGTTGTAGGGTTAAACTATTAGAAGCCACATCATTTAGCTTTGGGATAAAAAATGGATCAGGTGTTTAGCTTAGTCAAAAAAGTTTTTCTTCCTTTAATTTTGATGTCATCCTATGTCATTGCTGATGCATCTGAATTCCCCGTAGTTGGTAAGCCAATACGTATTTATGTTGGCTTCCCACCTGGCGGTGGAACTGACATACAGGCTCGGCAGATTGCTCAGCAATTGACGCAAGTTTTGGGTGGAGTGTCCGTCGTTGTAGAGAATCGACCAGGTGCCGGTACTATGGTGGCCGCAAATGAAGTGACCAAAGCAATTGCGGATGGCCACAGTTTGCTATATACGCCTTCATCGACATTGACGCAACTTCCACATACGCTGCTAGCCGTTAAATACGATACTTTTAAAAGCTTTACGCCAATTGCACAGGGGGCGTTAGGACCGCTTGTATTGGTTACTCATAAATCGATTCCAGTCAACAACGTATCAGAACTTGTTGCTTATGCCAAATTGAATCCAGGGAAATTAAATTACGTATCCCAAGGTGTAGGTACTTCTGCACATATTTTTGGACAAATGTTTGCACAACAGACAGGCATTGACATTGTTCATGTTCCTTATAAAGGTGCCAATGATGTTGCGAAAGACTTTATCGCTGGTCGTGTTCACTTACAGTTCGCATCTTCATCTGCGGCGGTAGCGCTTGCAAAATCAGGTGAGGTTCGCTTATTGGCTACGGTTGCACCTCGCCGAAGTGCATTATTTCCTGAATTGCCCACCATGGGTGAGCAAGGTATTAAAGGCATTGATGTCGAAAGTTGGATCGGCTTTGTTGGTCCTGCTGGCATGACGCCAGCAACGGTCAACCGATTGTCAGAAGCATTTGCTCAAATTTTAAAATCACCTGGTATTCAGGAAGCCTTTCGCGTCGGGGGCGTTGAAGCCAAATGGGCTGGCCCCGATGAATTTTCAGTGATCATTCGAAATTCATATCGCCAATGGGGCCAATCTTTGAGTGAATTAGGATACAAAAAAGAGTAACCGACGAGTTTTTTAAACTGAACGGTTGTTATTTTTTTAATTAGCCATTCACTTTTTAACTTTACAGATCGCTTATCCAATTCTTTGTACGCATCCAGTGAGACTCCAAGAAGTGAAAACGCTATGCTGCATTTTTAATCGACTGACCCAGCATTAACTAAATCTCTGGACTTCTCGTCTACCCCCAATCATTCTGTACACCTCACAAGTTGAACCATAAACTAGTCAACTTTTTTACATTTGAAGAAATGCTGACCCAGCAGGTGCAACTGTTGAGGGCGATCAGTTACTGCTGACTTGCGCTATTCAGCAATGAAAGTGCGAATTTCAGTGACAAGCCGCGGATCGCCCTGTATGCCTGTTTTACCGGTGTGAGATACGCCATCCAAAATTACCAGCTTCATCGCAGGACGAATAATTTTCAGTTCTTGCATCGCTTTTAGCGTATGGTCTAGTGTTCCGACGATACCCATAGTTGGTACTTTCACCGCGGACATCTGCGCGTTGGTGACGGCCTGATCTTTGTAGCCACGCAGTGACGCGGCAACGGCCAGCGGATCGAAGTTCTTGTCCGCGCGGCAGGCGATGATGCGCCGCTGAATTTCTTCTTCAGTAGGTTTCATTCCGGCCGGTGCCTGGCGCATGAGGCGGCTGCGACTGACGCAGTCGCGGGCGATTTCGGAGGCTTCGGTTTCGATACGCGGATCGTTGGCTTCATCTGGTGTACGGCCTGCGCCGCCAACCTGAACACCCGTGAGGAAGCGTTCGGGATGCAGCGTCAGCAATTGCGCAACGGTGCTACTGCCCAGCGAGAAACCGATGATGTGCGCACGCTGGATTTTCAGCGCATCAAGAATGCGAACCACGTCTAGCGCCTGCTGCCGGCCGTAGGCGGCAGGATCACGTGGCGAATCACTTTTGCCGTGGCCGCGGGCATCAAAAGCAATCACGCGAAAGTCCTTGGCCAGATTGTCGACCACGCCCTCAGAGGCCCAGCTTTCGAGGTTCGATGCACCGCCATGCAAAAGTACGATGGCCTTACCTCGGCCGGTATCTATGTAGCGGATTTTGACGCCGTTGGCATCTAGGTATTGGTCTTCAAAGGCCAGTACAGGTGCGGTGGCAAAACACAGTAGCAGTGCGGTGTAACGAATGAGCAGATTCATGGGGCTTCTATTTGTGTGTAATAGTTGTTTGGCCATTTAAGCGTCAAACTGTACTGTATGAAATGTCTAAAAATTTGGGTAACGCCAGATGACGGACAATTTGTTTTGATTTTGATTAGAAATGTGAAGGACAAAATCTCACACATCAGCGGTGAAGTGTAAGGCTTAGGGTTTATACCCTAGAGTCAGTTTTTTATAGGAGTGATAGTGCGTTCTCATTCTAGAAAAGAAAAATGTCATGAAACTCAACACTTTTTGCCTTCTCAGTTTGGGCGCATTCACTATAACTACTGCTTTAAGTCAGCCCGCTGAAACGATCCTAAACCATGGAAAAATTATCAGTGCAAACGATAAAGAATCAATTTACCAATCGATGGCCATTCGGGAAGGCAAAATTATTGCGCTGGGCTCTTTAACAGAGTTGAAGGTTTGGCAAGGGCCAAATACTCAAGTCATCGATCTAAAAGGTAAGACGGTTATTCCAGGCCTAATTGATTCACATATTCATGCCATTCGGGCAGCACTGAGTTACAGCACCGAAGTCCATTGGTTTGGACTTCCAACAATTGAAGCCGCGTTAGGCAGACTTAAGCAAGCAGCATTATCTGCAAAACCGGGTGAATGGTTAGTCGTGGCAGGAGGGTGGACAGAAGAGCAATTTAAGGAAGGACGACGCCCAACCCAAGAGGAGTTGATCCAAGCTGCCCCAAACAACCCAGTTTATGTTCAATGGATGTACGAGTGGGCGATGTTGACACCCTCAGCGTATAAAACCCTCAACATTCAAACTGAAGCAGATTTACCAGGTGGCGGGAAATTTCAATTGGATAAAACTGGAAAACCTACGGGCGCCATCGTTGGCGGAATTGTCCCTTTGTTCGATAAATTGCCCAAGCCAACATTTGAAGACAAGATTGCAGGAACACAAAAATTCTTTAAAGAATTAAATCGAGTTGGAGTTACCGGTGTGATTGACCCAGGAGGGTTTAACATGACGCCTGCCGAATATGCGCCGCTATTTAACGTATGGAGAAATAATAATTTATCAGTGCGAGTGCGCTACAGCTATTTTGCACAAAAACCCAATAAAGAGTTTGAAGAGTTTAAGGAATTGACACAACTTTTACCCATGAATTTTGGTGATGAAATGCTTAAATTTAATGGCATTGGTGAGCGTGTAACTTTCAGTATGTATAACAACGATAAAGCTTCACCTGCAGATCAAGATAAGTTTTATCAAGTGGCAAGATGGGCCGCACAAAATGGCTATACATTAACTCAGCACTGGCAAGAAAATGCGTCTGCCTCATCTCTTCTTGAAGTATTCGAAAAAGTAAATCAAGAATTCCCAATAGCTAAACTTAGATGGTCAATTGCACACTTGAATAACGGCACTGAAGCCACGTTCAAACGAATGAAGGCATTGGGCGTGGGGTGGGCGATGCAAGACGCCATGTACTTAGATGGCGACAAAGCATTGCATCGTCATGGGGAAAAAAACTTAGAACGCATGCCCCCCATCAATACGGCGCTTAAATTAGGTATTACGATTGGAGCAGGTACCGATGCACATCGTGTTGCTGACTACAACCCTTTTATTGCACTGCGCTGGATGCTAGATGGCAAATCCGCATCCGGACGTAAGTTAAGAGGTAATGACGAAATTCCCAATCGAATGCAGGCACTCAAAATGTACACTTCTGGCAGTGCATGGCTTGCGCATGACGAAAACAAGCGAGGCACATTGGAGGTTGGGAAATTTGCCGATTTGGCTGTTTTGAGTGAAGACTACCTTCAAGTACCTCTTGAAAGAATGGCACAAATACATTCAATGCTTACCATGGTGGGCGGAAAAATCGTTCATATGGAAATCGCAAATTAGACAGTTTTCCCTGAAGAAAAAATGATAGAACATTTATACCGTCAGTCATAGGCTCTTTAGAAGTTTTGAAGATGCGTGGAGGCTGGTGCTAAGTAAAGCGCTGAAAAACTCTAGCTGACTGTCTATTTTCAAATGGAGGCAAAGAAATGAGTATTAAATCTCCTCCTGCAGAAGTTGATTACCTCATCATCGGCGGTGGCAGTGCCGGTTGCGTTTTGGCCGACCGTCTTTCTGAAAGTGGAAAATTCAAAGTCTTACTTTTAGAAGCTGGGCCACGAGATCACAGCCCATTTATTCATATACCGGCAGGCTTTCTAAGTTTATTAGACAACCCGAAGCTGAGTTGGCGATATCGGTCTGAGCCGCAGGCCTCCAGCAACGGCCGTGTGATTGCCTACCCACAGGGAAAAATGTTGGGCGGCACAGGATCATTGAATGGCATGCTGTACGTGCGCAGCACACGAGCTGAACACCAACGCTGGCTAGAGGAGGGTTGCGTAGGATGGTCCTTTGACGACATACTTCACTTGTACAAAAAAATAGAGAACATTGATGGTGCCGCACCGGACAAACCAATGCCTGTGTCTAGCTTTGTTGAGCAACATTATTTGAGCAGTGCATTTTTGCAAGCATGTGGTCAAGCGGGCTTGAAAGTGCGTGAGACTTTGAACGGTACCGAGCGAGAGGGTGCTGCCGCGTTTCATCAAAATCGACAAGGTCGTTTTCGGATGGGTCCGGCGCAAACTTATTTGCGCAATGCACGAACTCGGCCCAATTTACAAATTAAGACTAACTCCTTGGCTCAGAAAATTGTGTTTGAAGGCACGCGAGCAGTAGCCGCCGAGGTGCTGTGTGATGGGCAGGTCTTTCTTGTGAAAGCCCGCAGAGAAATCATTATTTCCTGTGGTGCGATTCGCTCCCCCCAATTGCTGCAACTGTCTGGCATAGGGCCTGCCAAGCTTCTCGACTCTTTGGGCATTTCCTTGGTGTTGAATCTAGCGGGTGTTGGAGAAAATTTACGGGACCATTATTCTGTGCGCCTCACGCAGCGTGTCAGTGGTACGGGGACATTGAACGAACGAACGCGTGGCTTTGCATTGGTCTCTGAGCTTTTTAACTACATGGCAAGGGGACGTGGCGTGCTGACCGTGGGCGCCAGTTCTTGCGCTGCCTTTGCCAAGAGCAATCCCAAATTAAACGCGCCAGATTTGCAGTTGAGTTTTGCGCCGGCAAGTTTCGAACCCGGAACGTATCGACTTGAGCGTCAGGGTGGAATGACCATCTCCGTGTACCAGTCTTACCCCGAAAGCAATGGCTCAGTTCGTATTCGTTCGACTGACCCGATGCAGATGCCCTCTATCCAGGCTAATTATTTAAGTGAGCCTGGAGATTGCAGTGCACTGCTGGCGGGTTTGCGTCTGGCGCGTGAGATCCTTTCTATGCCGGCGCTAAGTCGCTGGGGTATTCAAGAAACTTTGCCCGGTACAGCAACCCAATCGGATGCGCAATGGATCGACTATGCACGAGAAAAAGGTGTTTCAGGCTATCACTTGGTAGGAACTTGTCGCATGGGAACCAGTGAAAATGCGGTGGTTGATCCGCAATTAAGGGTGAGAGGCTTGCAAGGGCTTCGTGTCGTGGATGCATCTATCTTACCTAGCTGTACCTCGGGTAATTCCAATGCGCCCACTTTGATGCTTGCGGAAAAAGGAGCAGACATGATTTTGGCGTCTGCGAACCACCCATTATGAGCTTGGGCTAATTTCTTGCAAAAGCCAGTTTTCAAATTCAATGGTTCTTTGTGATTTTTCCTTGGCATCTGAAAAAGAAATGTAATAGCCGCCTTTGGTCTCCACGCTAAAGTCAAAGGGTGCCGTCAATAAACCTCTGGCCAAGTCATCTTCCACAAATGCCGTCAATCCCATCATGACACCTAGTCCATTGGTCGCAGCTTGGTAGGCCAGCGCTGCACTTTCAAACTTAAGACCTTCATGCCCATCAATCGATTTAACCTTGGCGGCTTTCAACCAGGTTGACCAATCGTGGGGGCGATTCATGGAGCACAAACGATCGTGAAATCTCAAATCAGCGGGTCGCTTCAATGGCTTACCAAACTTGAGTAAACCAGGTGAGCAAACGGGGATCAATGTTTCTTCAAAAAGCAACTTAAACCCCGGTTGCTGCGGGGGAGTTTGCTCGGAGTGAATGCTGATATCAATGTCCTCTGTCTTGTAATTCACCCTTTGATGAGATGTTGTGATTTGAACCTCGGTGTCTGGGTGCTTGGCATGAAATTTTGCCAAGCGGGGCATCAGCCAGCGAATGGCAAATGTGGGCGGAAGTTTGATTCGCAAAAGTCGATCGTCTTTTCTAGGAATTAGTTGCTTGGTACTGCGATCAATTTCATCAAAAATATCCCGCATGGCTGCGAAATAGGTTTCCCCGTTGGTCGTCAAATCAATTGTGTGCCGTCCTCGTGAAAACAGCTTTAAACCTAGCCAAGACTCAAGATTTGCGATTTGTCGGCTGACCGCACCTTGGGTCACGCACAGTTCCTCCGCGGCTTTTGTAAAACTTACCAAGCGAGATACGGATTCAAAAGCGCGCAATGCATTCAAAGGGGGAATTTTGCGGGCCATTTTGCTCCTCAAATGAATTTAACTCATCTCAATTATGCATTTATTTCTATTGAGTATTTGATCTATCTGTGAATAATGAATCGAATAATTTTGAAGGAGACAAGAGATGATAAAAGTACATACCTTTCTAGTTTGGGTTCTGCTTTCAATTTCAGTGGGTGTATCGGCCCAAACCAACAGCAACTACCCCAATCAGCCTATTCGTTTGATGGTGCCGTGGCCGGCTGGCGGTGGCGTTGACTCGACGGCTCGAATGATTGCCGAGCCATTGGGTAAGCGCTTGGGTCAACCCCTCGTCATTGAAAATCGTGCTGGGGCAGGGGGAAACATCGGGACCGAAATTGCGGCGCGTGCAAAACCAGACGGCTACAACCTATTGATGGGATCCATCACACCCAACGCCATCAATGTGCACCTCTATCCCAAGCTGCCATTTGATTTGATCAAAGACTTCACGCCCATTACGTTTATTTCATATTTGCCGATAATTATAGTTGTGCCTGTTAATTCTCCAATCAAGTCTGTTGCTGAATTAATCACTTTTGCAAAAGCCAACCCAGGCAAGCTCACATATGGATCTGCAGGCGTTGGGTCCTCGCAGCATTTGGCTGCAGTTCAGTTCATGGGTGCGACAAAAACTGACATGATGCATGTGCCATACAAGGGCACAGCGCCGGCTGAAGCTGATTTAATGGCGGGTCACATTTCAGTGATGTTTGATACCGCGACCGCAATTCCTTTCATCAACGGAGGCAAACTCAAACCACTGGGCGTCATGTCTAAAAAACGCAACCTTGCATTGCCAAATGTACCAACCTTGGATGAAGCAGGCCTTCCTGACCTGTATGCATCGTCTTGGTATGGGTTGATGGGTCCGGCAGGCATGCCTCCCAGTATCGTAAACAAACTCAATGCTGAATTGAATGAGGCATTGCGGTCTCCAGAAGTTCAAAAGCGCATGAGCGACTTAGGCGCAGAGATCGGTGGTGGAACGCCTGCTGAATTTGCAAACTTCATTCAATCTGAAATTGCACGTTATGCCGATATCGTTAAACGGTCTGGCGCCAAATTCGAGTAGTACCATGCAGAAAACACAACCGATGGGACAAGTTCTGACCTTGTTTGAAAAAATATGGCGATCGCATGTGGTGATGGAACGTGATGATGGCGTCAGCCTGCTCTATGTCGATCTCCATTTGGTACAGGATGGGTCAGCGCCTGCTTTTGAAATGCTGCATCAACGCCAAATCAAGGTGCGCGTACCATCAAAGACATTTGGCACTCCAGACCATTACATTCCCACCCTCGGGCGAAATTTAAGCACAATCCGCGACCCCGAAAAAAGAGCCATGGCGAAAGCCTTGGAAGACGATTGTGATAAACATCACATCCCTTTTTTTGGACTTCAGGATTCACGACAAGGCATTATTCATGTGATTGCACCTGAGCAAGGCCTCAGTCAACCAGGCCAACTGATTGTTTGCGGCGACAGTCATACCGGCACACATGGTGCATTTGGCGCTCTCGCTTTTGGCATTGGCGCTTCCGAAGTTGCGCATGTTCTTGCAACACAAGTTGTCTGGCAACAAAAACCTCTAACGATGCGCATCAACATCGAAGGTACTTTGGGAAAAGGCGTTACAGCCAAAGACATCATTCTGGCCATCATCGGAAAAATTGGTGTAGCAGGTGCAGTGGGGCATGCCATCGAATACACCGGCCAAACTATTCGCGATCTCTCAATTCAAGAGCGCATGACTGTGTGCAATATGTCTATTGAAGCGGGTGGGCGTACTGGCATGATCGCCCCCGATGAGAAAGCCTTCGAATGGCTCAAAGACAAACCATTTTCACCTAAAGGTTCCGACTGGGAGGTCGCACTGAAGGGGTGGCGAAATCTGTTCAGCGACAGCGCAGCTGTTTTCAACCAAGTGGTGCAAATGAGGGGTGAAGAAATTTCGCCAATGGTAACTTGGGGGAATAGCCCAGAAGACGTATTGCCCATTGACGGCATTGTCCCCTTCCCCGCAGATGCCCCAAACTCAGTCAAGCGCCAATCTATTGAAAACGCAGAGGCATATATGGGTCTTATACCGGGTCAAAAGTTAACGGAAATTAAAATTGACCATGTCTTCATTGGTTCGTGTACCAATGGAAGGATAGAAGACCTTCGATCAGCTGCCGCCGTTGTCAAAGACCGGCATGTTGCCCAAGGCGTACAAGCCTGGGTGGTGCCTGGTTCAGGACTGGTTAAAAGGCAAGCCGAACAAGAAGGACTGGATCAAATTTTTATGAGCGCGGGATTTCAGTGGCGAGAACCAGGTTGCTCTATGTGCTTGGGCACTAATGGCGACCAAGTACCTGCCGGTCAGCGCTGCGCATCGACCTCCAATCGCAATTTTGTGGGACGCCAGGGGCCAGGCTCCAGAACCCATCTGATGAGCCCTGCGATGGCTGCAGCTGCAGCCGTGACAGGTCGATTGACGGACGTACGCGATCTGATCTGAGAACTTCATCATGGAAAAATTCGAAACTCTTCAGGGTGTTGTGCTTCCTTTGGACAAGGTCAACATCGACACCGATCAGATTCTGCCAGCAAGATATCTTCAAAAACCTAGGGCCAACAATTTTGGCGACTATCTATTCAAAGATGTCCGACACGATGGTAACGGCTTATTAAGACCCGAATTCGTTCTGAATCAAGCCGCGTATGTCGGGGCTCAAATTATGCTTGCAAACGATAATTTTGGGTGTGGTTCTTCACGAGAACATGCGGTGTGGGCCATCTATGATGGAGGATTTCGAGCCGTCATTGCCCCAAGTTTTGGAGATATTTTTTTCAATAACGCCCTGAAAAATGGCTTGCTGCCGATCCGACTTGCCAAGTCCGAAGTGATGAGCCTGTTCAGCCTGGCGCAACAAAATCCTGAGACTCAAGTCGTGATTGATCTTGTTGCGCAAACCGTTGTTGCCAGCCCTGATTTCTGCGTACGTTTCGAAATCGATAATTTCTCTAAACGATGTTTTCTTGAAGGAATCGATGAATTGGGCTACACACTGAGCCTGCTCCCCCAAATCGAGGCTTTCGAAAGGAAGCAGCTCTCTTAATTTACTCACTCATCAAATTTAAATCATGAAAATTGCAGTCATGCCCGGCGACGGTATCGGCCAAGAGGTTACGGATCAAGCGGTCAAAGTTCTCAAAGCGGTCGTAGGAAATCATTTGCCGATGGAGTTGGTATACGCACTTGTCGGCCAAGCCGGTGTGGATGCCGCAGGAGACCCGCTACCTGTTCAAACCCGTGAAATTGCCGATAAGGCTGAAGCCATCTTATTTGGATCTGCCGGGGTACCTGGCGATGAAGCGATAGAGTATAAGATGCGTCCTGGTGCAAGCTTGCTAAGACTCAGAAAACAGCTGAATCTATTTGCAAATTTCCGACCTGCGTTTTTATTTCCAGAGCTGATTGGTGCATCCACACTCAAACCTGAAGTGGTTGAAGGCTTGGACATCATGATTCTGAGAGAGCTGACAGGTGATATCTACTTTGGAGAACCCAGGGGTGTTCATACTTTGCCAAATGGTGAGCGCGAAGCCTTCAACACCATGCGTTATTCCGAATCTGAAATTCGGAGAATTGGCCACGTCGCTTTTCAGACAGCTCGGTTGAGAAGTCATAAAGTTTGCTCCGTTGACAAGGCTAATGTTTTGGAAACCATGCAGCTGTGGCGAGAAGTGATGACGGAGGTTGGGCGCGAATATCCTGATGTGGAATTAAGCCATCTCTTCGTCGACGCAGCGGCCATGCAATTGATGCGCGCTCCCAAGCAATTTGACGTCATGGTCACGGGTAATATTTTTGGCGATATTCTGTCAGATGCTGCAGCAATGTTGACGGGCTCCATTGGCATGCTGCCATCGGCATCCCTATCTAAAGGCCATAAGGGGCTGTATGAGCCTGTGCATGGCACAGCCCCTGACATTGCTGGTCAGAATTTGGCCAACCCATTGGCTTCCATCCTGTCCATGGCAATGATGCTGCGTCTAAGCTTTCACCAATTGGAATTAGCCACCCTGGTTGAGCAAGCGGTTCAACGTGTTTTGGCAGATGGATTGAGAACCGGAGACATCTACCAACAGGGTTGCAATAAAGTTGGCACGGAAGAAATGGGCGATGCTGTCGTGAAGGCCCTGGTGCTTTTGCGAAATTGATGTGGGTGCTTTTGAAGTTGAAATTGATGGTGACAATGTAGTTAACGTTAATGATGTTGACTGCTGCTGAGAAATTGTAAAGAATGAACTTGAAAATATATATAAGGAGAAATAACTTGAAATGGATTAAAGTTGCTTTAGTTGCAATCCCATTAGCCCTAAATTTTGCTGCCAGTTCAGCTAATGCTCAAGATTTCCCTAAAGGTCCTGTCAAGATAATTGTTCCGTTTCCTCCCGGAGGACCGACTGACACTGTGGGCCGTTTGCTTGCGCAGAAATTGCAAGAAACTTGGGGTCAAACGGTTGTTTTAGATTACAAACCGGGTGCCGGCACCACCATTGGCGTGGACTTTGTTGCCAAGGCTCCCCCGGATGGTTTAACGATTGGTATGGTTAACTCGTCTTTTTCTGTCAATCCAACGCTTCGTAAGAAACTGCCATACGACACGCAAAAGGATTTAGCTGGGGTTACCCAACTTTTTAATATGCAACTTGCTATCGTTGCGAGGCCAGATGCCCCGTTTAACAACTTAAAAGAGTTAATTGAATACGCACGAAAGAATCCAGGAAAGCTTAATTACGGTACCCCAGGGCCAGGGAGTAGCACCCACTTAGGAGCAGAGCTACTTAAACGTGAAGCTGGTTTTGATATGCAGCATATTGGTATGAAGGGTAGTGCGCCTGCGCATACTGAATTGATGGGCGGTCGACTTGATCTCGTAGTTGATCCGTTCCTTTCTATATTGCCTTATGTTCAATCTGGACGCATGAAGGTCATTGCCACTATGGGTGATAAGCGGGTAGCTGGTTACGATTACCCAACAGTTGGAGATACGCTACCTGGATTTAACGTAGGAGCTTTACTTGGTTTTATTGCACCATCAGGTACCCCAAAGCATATTTTGCTAAAAATCCAAAGCGATACAGCTAAAGCCTTGGCTACGGTTGATGTGCAAAAAAGAGCGCAAGACTTTGGTTTGCAAGTCGTTGGTTCACGGCCGGAACAGTTCGATGCATTTATTGGTGGAGAGATAAAGAGGTGGGGCCGAATAGTCACTGAAGCAAAAATCGAACAGGAATAGAAAGCACAAGAAATGAACCTGCAATTTAAGCCATTGCACAAAGTTTTTGCAGCAGAGGCCAGCGGCATTGACATAACCAAACCGCTGCTAGATTCGGATGTGCGTGCAATAAACTCGGCCATGAATGAGCATGCTGTTATTGTTTTCCGAGGCCAAGTACTTACAGCACAACAGCAATTAGATTTTTCAAAATCTTTTGGACCTTTAGACATAGGGCTAAAGCGGGTTTTTAAAAGACCCGAAAGGCTAGAAGACGAACGTCTCATTGATATCTCCAATGTGGACGTTCATGGAAATGTTGCTAAGAGGGACTCACCTAAAAATTTATCAAATTTTGCGAATCAGTTGTGGCACAGTGATAGTTCTTTCATGAATCCTCGCGCTGCATATTCCATGCTTCATTGCTTGGTTAAACCGAGTTGGGGAGGAAATACTGAATTTGCAGATCTGCGTAATGCTTACGATACTTTAGATGCACGCACGCTTACTGAGATAAAGGATCTTGAGGCGGAGCATTTCGCGCTTCATACACGCATCTTGCTCGGCGATGATGCCTACACCGATGATCAAAAGAAGGAAATCCCACCTGCTGTTTGGCCATTGGTTAATACCCACCCGGGATCTGGTCGTAAAGTTCTTTTTACGGGCGTTCACGCGCGACAAATTATTGGTTGGCCAACAGCGGAAAGTCGTATGTATCTTCAAGATTTGCTCGAACATGCGACGCAAAGAGATAACATTTATGTTCACCAATGGGAAGTTGGTGATTTAGTGATTTGGGACAACCGAAGTACTCTCCATCGCGGGCGTCGCTACGACATCGCTGAGCGTCGTGAGCTTCGCCGTACAACCGTCAATGACGATCATCAAGCAAATCTGATGGCTAATTGAGCTATTTAATAAGAGCTTGAGCGCCTTTAATCTTGGCTCCTCAATCTAACTTTTTTACATCAGAACCCCTGATTAACAGTCCGCTGCTTTGTCAATGTGAATAATCATTGCTTCCACATTTGCTTCCACACTGCTGTAGATCGCTTGTAACCTATTGATTTATATAGGTTATTTTTTATTGAAGCTGCTCATAATCCTTTGGTCCCTGGTTCGAGTCCAGGTGGGCCCACCAATAGTGAAAAAGCCACTGATTTTTTAAGTCAGTGGCTTTTTTATGCTTTTAGTTGCTAATTCACGTTTTGCAAATAACTTTTCTTAATTGAAAATACAATGTCAATTCTTTGATACACGTGCCAATTCGCTTGTGAAGAGTTTGACAACTGTTGGATCATACGATGCAGCTAATTTTTCATGTACTGGCGCAACAGCAGAACGCATACGAGCTTGCTCTGAGGCAGTAATTTCGTTGAATATCATGCCCTTGGCCTTCAGTTCGCTGACCGCCTTACTGGAGACTTCTCGGCTGACAATGCGTTGGTAATTTTGCGCCTCTGTTGCAGCATCTTGAATTAATTTTTGTTCTGTAGTCGACAGCTTTTCCCAAAAACGTTTGCTGATTTGGATTGGATTTGTTGCATAAACGTGGTTCGTTTCACTCACGTACTTATTTACTTCGAAGAACTTGCTTGACAAAATCACGGCATATGGATTTTCTTGACCATCTACGGCCTTGTTTTCAAGTGCTCCATACAGCTCAGCGAATGGCATAGGAACCGGATTAGCCTTGAAAGTCTTGAAGGTCTCAATAAACACCGGATTGGGAATCACACGCAATTTAAGCCCTTCCAAATCCTCTCCCTTTGTGATGGGACGTTTGCTGTTGGTGACATTGCGAAATCCTAAATCGAAGAAACCCAATACCACGATGCCTTTGTCGTTCAGTCGGGAATTCAACATCTTTCCCAACGGCCCATCTACCATTGCATCCGCCTGTCTTGCATTGCTGAACAGGAAGGGAAAATCGAGTAACCCGAACTCCTTGACGATACCTGCAAGTGAAGTGGTCGATGCAACCAGCATTTCCTGAACGCCACCCATCAACGCTGACTGCTGCTGTAACTCGTTTCCAAGTTGGCTGTTGGCGAATTCGTTGACCTTTATCTTCCCGCCACTTTTGGATGTCACGAGTTCGGCAAACTTTTTGACTCCCATGCTTGTGGGGTGATCGGTGTTGTTCAGGTGTCCGATTTTGATCGTTCGCTCCTGAATGTCTTGGGCCAGAGCTACCGTGTTGACAGCAACTAGACCGAGTATTGCTACGAATTTGATCAGTTTAATTTTCATTTCATCTCCAAGGGTTATTGTTGATTTCTGTTCATGATTCATGAACTTCTTGCAGGTAATGTCCGATCGATCTCGCGACCGGACATATGGATTTTGCTTTTCAGCTGATATCTTTGGGTATCGCGGTGTAGGCCAATGTAAAGAGTTGGCATGGCGTTTCAGTGATAGCGCCTGAATCGCGCAGTCGAGCTTCGGACAACTCTTCGTCTCCAATCTTTCTCAAGACTTCCAAGTCATATCCGCTGACAACAATGATCCAGTCGGCAGCTTGATCTGAATTGCCACGAAGTTTTTGTTCGGTGGTCGGTGCAATATTGGGCGATTCATGGCGAAGAACATGCATTCCAACGACACCTGGAAGTTGAGAAATTGATTCAGCAAGTTCACCAAGACGGCGTTGTATTTCTTCACCTACTTCATTAATCGGTGAACAACGGGCCGTTAATGCATGTCGCGCAGTGACTCCGCCACGGCTGTGAATAATCTGGCATTGGGTTCTGACCATGTTGCGATGCAAGGGCATCATCTTCGTTGACCAAGGCGTGGGTGCGTTCAGTCGGGCAACATAGGGAGCTGATGCCAATACTGTATGGTCTTTCAATTCGTACATGACGAAGAAGGCTTCACCACCCGAGACATCGGTCCAGCGCGACGCCCGCAAGAATCCTTCAATCGAAAGCCGCTCTGGTACGTGCTCGTGAGCATGCCAATGTTCCCATTCCGTTCGTACCTCGTTTGATACATCCCACCACATGGCCAGCGCGGCCTTTCCAAGCATTGACATGTTGTACCTTAGGCGAGACGTTCTGCCACTGCCCGCACTGCAAGCAAGTAGCCAGCTGGACCAAGTCCGCAGATCACGCCATTGGCGACCTGTGAGACAAGTGAATACGTGTACGGAGCCGGTCGCTGGTGTATGTTGGTGAGGTGGACTTCTATCAAAGGCTTACGCACTAGTTTCAAAGCGTCCAGAACTGGAACACAACCAAAAGAGAAGCCAGCAGGGTTGATGATCACAGCCGCGTCTAATTTGGCAGCCTCTTGGATCCAGTCCACAAGAATACCTTCATGATTGGTCTGTCGAAACTCACAGCTTAGTCCGAGCGATTCGGCCAGTTGACGTGAAGAAGTTTCGATTTCAGCTAACGTCGTTGTCCCGTATAAGCCTGGCTCTCGTGTTCCGAGCATGTTGAGGTTGGACCCATTCAGAATGAAAAGTGGATGCGGCATGATGATCTTGTCAGTTGTTTGCATGAATTGTCGGTAGGTTGCTATCAATAGATTCCAATTTGGAAACATATTTCATATAATGAAATATTACTTTGAGTTGCCCATAAATCAGCAGAAGATCGGTTCATTGAGCCCGTTACTTAAATCGAAAGAAATTGATCATGACTCTCTCACTCAATAGAGGCCTCGCTCTTATTGAACAACTGTGCGGTCAGCCCGAGGGTATGTCTTTGACTGCGTTGGCTGATGAACTGGACATTCCACGGAGCGCCTGTCATCGACTACTTTTAGAATTACAAAGGCGTGGTTATGTGCGTCAAAAACAAAGCCAAGGCAATTACCTGATAACTGTCAAAATCGCGTCCATTGGACTGGAATTCCTCAGTAGTAAAGGAATTGTTGACATCGCTGAGCCGATACTCGAAAGGCTTGCAAAAGAATCGGGAGAGCTGGTTCGTTTGTCAATCGTCGATGATGATCGCTTGGTCTGGGTTGCGAAGTCGCAGGGGACACGCATGGGACTTCGTTACGATCCTGACATGGGAATGGATGCGCGTTTGTCGTGTACAGCCTCTGGCCATGCCTGGTTGTTGACGCTAAGTGACGAGCGAGCACTAGAGTTAGTCAGCAAGCAGGGCTTTGGACAACCCAAAGAGTACGGACCGAACGCTCCTACGAAGGTGCTGTCGCTGTTGGACATGTTACAAACAGCGCGTAAGCGGGGATTCGCGATGATTGACGAGGTTTTTGCGCCAGGCATGACAGCAATGGCTGCTCCGGTGGTCAGGGGGCAAGAGACTGTTGGTGTGGTCAGTATTGCTGGCCCACGTCAACGTTTAACACTTAAACGCATGCAACAACTTGCCCCAGCTGTTCTTGCTGCAACTGCAGAACTAGGTCCTATCAGTCGAATTTCAACGTTGTCAGGCAAGCCCCAGTTAGGAAGATCCTGAAAGCTAGAAAAGTCTAAGACCCGATTAGCAGAAAGTTGGGCTCCTTAAAAATCTATATAAATCAATGGTTTACGAGTGAAAACATCAAACGTGTAATTTCGTGTAATTTGCGGGAAACTTTAAATTACAGTTTTACCAACAATTTCGTAGATTTTGCACTCAGACGCGTTACTTGTCAGGCCAAAAGTTAGAGGGTTGGCTTGGGTATCGAGCAAGTTAGAGCAATTTGTTTGTCTCTCCTTGGCGAAATCTACCAGGGCCTAAGATGTTTAATTCTGCTCTTTTCGCTCTTGATAGCTATTCGCTCCCATAATGAATAGTCAATGGGAGGCAATATGAATTCAAAACGAAAACTTCTTTTAGCAATGGGTTCAGGGCTTGTCTCATCTGGCTTTGCCCAATCTCCTGCTTCAGTCCCCCCCAAAGAAAAAGGTCCATTAGTTTGGTTAGATATGGACCAAGCAGAGCTTGACGCCTCTTATGATCAAAGTGTTTATGCGCCTAACATCAAGCAAATTCAAAGTCGATATGCGTCCAACAGCGATATCACTCGAAGTCGCTTAGGCGATCCCAAACGATTTGCCTATGGGCCAACCCCCATCGAAGGACTAGATGTTTATCTGTGTAACCGGCCTAAAGCACCTATTAACATTTTTATTCATGGTGGGGCATGGCGCTCTGGATTGGCTAAAAATTTTGGCTTTAAAGCTGAGACTTTTGTAAATGCTGGCGCGCATTTTGTGGTGCCTGATTTTATTAACGCTTTTGAGTCTGGTGGCGATTTAATGCCGATGATTGATCAAGTAAGGCGTGCTGTAGCATGGATTTATAAAAACGCCGCTAGCTTTAATGGGGATTCAAATAAGATTTATATCTCAAGTCATTCTTCAGGAGCTCATCTAGCTGGCGTTACCCTGGTGACCAATTGGCAAAAAGATTATGGCCTACCCATGAATATGATTAAAGGTGGGCTTTTGTGTAGCGGCATGTATGACTTAAAGCCTGTCCGACTATCAGCTAGAAGCTCTTATGTGAAATTTACCGATAGCATAGAAGAGGCTCTAAGCACGCAACGGCATCTGGAGTTTTTAAATGCCCCAATCATTGTTGCTCATGGCAGTCTAGAAACTCCTGATTTTCAAAGACAAAGCAGAGACTTTGCTAAAGCAGTCACGGATATGGGTAAACCTGTTGACTATGTTGTTGGTCAAAACTATAACCATTTTGAAATGCCTGAAACCATTGCCAATCCATTCGGCATCTTAGGCAAACTGGCATTAAAGCAAATGAAGCTTGCTTAATGTGTCCTTTTAAAGGACGCCTGGACCTGAGAACCGCTGATTAACAGTCCGGTAACGCTCAACAAGCTTGTGGCCCGTGACGCGGGAGATTCCAAACTCCCGGCACAGTTGAGATATTGACTCACCCTCTAAGTGGCGAGAGACAAAACGTAGTTTTTCATCCATTTTCTGACACTCCTTCCATGGCATAGAGAGCTCCTCCTATGCCAAAAAACTGTAAAGGATGTATCTGGTGTTGGTCTATCGAGAGTTCGCGAGGTGGTGTATTCGAAATTCACATCGCCGGTATGGGTTGGTTTGAAATGACCTCAGCTTAAAAATTAATCTTCACTTATTTGTAGGTTGCCAGATGAATGTTTGTCTCAGTCGATCGAATGCCGCGGATCAGCCGTATTCGCTCCAGCACATTTGACAATTCTTTCATCGACGATGCTTCTACTTCGGCCAACAAGTCCCATCTCCCGTTGGTGTCGTGAAGTGCCACAACGCCTGGCTCGCCCAATAGGCTGGAAATGACTTGTCTTGTCGTATTGCCTTCAATCAATACGCCCATCCAAGCCTTGATGGTCTCGGGTTGCGCATCTGGCCGGAGCTTGATCGTGTAACCCACAATGACCTGAGCGTCTTCAAGTTTGCGCAAACGGTTGTTGATCGTGCCGCGTGAGACGCCCAGTTTGTGAGCCAAGTCGCCGATGTTTGTGCGTGCATCTTGCCGAAGCAAGCTAATGAGCTTTTGGTCTGTGTCGTCCATCAAGGCTGGCCTGGTTGTGTTTTGACAAATTGTCAGTTAATTATGCCAATTTGATAGTATTCTAGTCAAATTGATATATTTTTAAGCATTTTAATTGACGCGGTTTTTTTGCAAACTTGTTGACTCCGACTTAATAAACAAGGCGCCAATGAACCTGAACACATTAAAAGACCTTCAACATGAGCCTTTGCGGCCGTCAAACTTGTTCGGTAATCCCCTCTACTTGAGTGCGCCAGACGTCGTTGAATTGGTGCAACGCAAAGGTGTAAAAGCCTGCATCCAAGGTATCGCTGGCAATATTCGTGAAGATTTTTTGCGGTGGCACGAGTTTGAAAAAACAGCTCGAATTGCAAATCACTCTTTGCATGGCGTGATTGAGTTGATGCCTATTTCAGATCACACCACTTACAGCTTTAAATATGTCAATGGACATCCACAAAACACATTGCAAGGCTTGTCAACTGTCATGGCTTTTGGCGTGTTGGCTGATGTGGCAACAGGAACACCAATATTGTTTTAAGTGAAATGACCTTGACCACCGCTTTGAGAACTGCAGCAACTTCTGCTTTGGCGGCAAGGGCGCTTGCAAGGCCCAATAGCCGTGTGATGGCGCTCATTGGCAACGGCGCACAGAGTGAGTTTCAAGCGCTTGCATTCCAATATTTGGTGGGAATTCAGACAGTGCGTTTGTTTGACATTGATCCAATGGCCAGCGCCAAGCTCATGGCCAACATGAGCGACAGTGGGTTGATTTTGGAGATATGTGACAGCGTTGCCAAGGCGGTCAAAGGGGCCGATATTGTGACAACCGTGACGGCCGACAAGTCTTATGCCACCATCATTAGCTCTGATTTGATCGAACCCGGGATGCACATCAATGCTGTGGGCGGCGATTGTCCTGGGAAAACAGAATTGGCTGCAGATGTCTTTTCGGCTAGCAAAGTGTTTGTTGAGTACACGCCTCAATCGAGGGTGGAAGGTGACATCCAGCAGATGCCTGCTGATTTTGAAGTAACTGAACTTTGGCAAGTGTTGAATGGTCAGAAAAAAGGCAGAGACAGTGCTGACCAGATCACAGTGTTTGACTCCGTTGGATTCGCTTTAGAAGACTTTGCCGCAATGCGGTTCGTGTACGAAACCGCTCTGTCAATGAACATCGGCAAGCGATTGTCTTTGATACCTCAAATGAAAGAACCAAAAAACTTGTTCGGTACCTTATTGAAATTGGACGCATCTTTAACCAGCAATGAAACTAAGCAGATATCCACTGCATGATTTGATGAATCAAGCCGGCTCAAGGCGGTGTTGAGTCAAGATGGCATCTGTTAAGCAACGAGCAAAGTAAGCCGCGGCGGGAGTCAGTGGGACGTCAGGCGGAGTCAATAGCACCAGTTCAATGGGAGGGGGATTTAATTTTGGGATTGAAATTTCGACTAATCCTCGACACTCTGGTTGTGCCAATAAAGGGGCGGGCATCACGCTTACTGCATCCGACTGCCTGACCAAAGCCATGGCGGCCATGGCATCGCAGCGTGTTATTTGGCTAGGGCAATTGACACCACCTTGGTCGAACATCGCATTTAACCCATCGTCTAAATCATTTGCGAAGGGACCCGGTAGGACCCATTCCAAAGCGACTAACCGAGCTGCAGTCGGTTGTGTCCGGATCGGGTGTCCCTCTCGCACCACTATCTTTTGTTGCTCTTTGAGAAGTCGCGTTGCATCAAATTCAGTATGGCTTACTTCTCCGCTATCGGCCACGATGGCAAAGTCCAAGGTGCCATCTCTCAAGCTTGGAAGTACACGTGCCACCAAGCCTTCTACCAACCGCAATTGGACCTTGGGATAACGCTTGCGAAACCACATGAAAGCTTCGCCTAGAACTGTGAGCATGAGATAGGGTGTAATGCCGACCCGCAATGTGCCTGTGTCATCTCCTTGTGATTGACGCAGGTCCTCATGTGCCAATGATATTTGACGTGTGACCAATTTGGCTCGTGCATGCAAGCGCTGCCCAGCGTCTGTCAAAACAACGCCACGGGATTTTCGAATCAAAAGAGAAACGCCGACGTCTTCTTCGAGGGTTCGAAGTGATTTAGTTAAGGCGGCTTGCGTGAGGTGCATTTCCCGCGCAGTGGCTCGGATGCTGCCATGCTCGACAACACCCACCAGCGCTTGAAGTTGATGCAGCTTCATAGCGGCTCCATTCAAAGTAGGGGTCAATAAAGTGACAACTAAAGGTTGTCATTCTGAAAAATTATAGTCTTTCGTTTGTCACTTGGGCTGCCTAGTATGAGTTGCTTGTATTTCTCAATATCCGAACTTCGGAAGCTCTTATCAAAGGACACAGTCATGAATCGCTTCACTTCTCTGGGATGCCTGCTTTTCAGCGCTCTATCAATATTGACGCCTGCTCACGCTGATACGTTTCCCAATAAGCCAGTCACATTGATGGTGCCCTATCCACCAGGTGGCTTGTCCGATGTCATTGCACGCAAAGTAAATCAGGCATTGGCGCAAGAATTGAAGCAACCCGTGATCATTGAAAATTTGGGGGGTGCCGGCGGTGCCATTGCCGCTCAAAAAGTGTTGAATGCCCCTGCAGATGGTTATTACATCTTTCAAGGCTCACCCAATGAATTGATTTTGGCACCCATGGCCATGAAGGCGGTGAAATACAAGGCCGAAGATTTTCGTCTGATTCAACAAATGGCATTGGCGCCAATGGCCATCGTTGCACGCAAAGACTTCCCTGCAAAGAATGCCAATGAGATGGTTGCCTATATTCAAAAAATGGCAAAAGAAGGCAAGCCTGTCAATTACGCGAGCGTTGGCAATGGAAGCTTCTACCATTTGATTGGCGAAGAATTATCGAAAAAGATTGGCGCTGAAATGTTGCATGTGCCCTACAAAGGCGGCGGCCCCATTTCTCAAGATTTGTTGGGTGGACAAATTGATTTGTTCATCACACCCTATGGGGCTCCCCATGTGGCGATGGAAAAAGAAGGTAAGTTGAGATTCATTACAGTGTTGTCAAGCGAGCCACAACGCTTGATTAAGCATATTCCCTCCGTCGATGAAAACATGTTGCTCAAAGGTTTTCACTACACAATTGGAAGTGGCTACTACGTTAAAAAGGGCACGCCTGAGCCTATCGTTGAGGCTCTGCATAAAGCGCTGACCAAGGTGATGTTTGATTCTGATTTCGTGGCCACCATGGCAGCAATGGGGCAAGATCCATCACCCGCATTGAAACTGGAGGATGCTGGTAAAGCCTACGCGGATGACATCAAGCTGTACCAAGGAATCGCAAAGTCGATTAATTTGCAAGCGCAATGAGTTTGTTGAATGTCTTGCGCGAACGCGCAGCGCCATTCGTCGCAATGCGCCACGATTTGCATCAGCACCCTGAATTAGGGCTTCAAGAATTTCGCACTTCGGCTTTACTTGCTGATCAGCTCGAAAGCTGGGGCTACCAAGTCACACGCGGTCTGGCAACGACGGGACTTGTTGCGAAACTGGTGCGCGGCACAGGTCAAAAGCGACTTGGGATTCGCGCAGACATGGACGCATTGCCCATTCAAGAAGTGAATGGTTTTGCGCATCGCAGCGTCCATGATGGGGTCATGCATGCATGTGGTCATGATGGGCACACGGCCATGCTGATGGCTGCTGCGAAATACATTTCTCAGGAACTCAATTTTTCAGGCACTTTGAATTTGATTTTTCAACCCGCTGAAGAACATCCTGGTGGCGCCAAACTCATGATTGAGCAAGGCTTGTTTGAAAAATTCCCATGCGATGCCATTTTTGCTGCGCACAACATGCCGGGTATTCCTGCTGGGCAGTTGGTATTCATTGAGGGGCCAGCCATGGCTTCATCAGACGATGTCACCATAACTCTGACGGGTTTGGGCGGACATGGTGCGATGCCCCACTTGTCGCAAGACCCCATCGTCGCAGCTTCAAGCATCGTGATGGCCTTGCAAACCATCGTCTCGCGCAACGTTAATCCACTGCAGACGGCGGTGATCACTGTAGGATCATTGATGGCGGGTAAAGCCAACAATGTCATTCCAAGCTCTGCGCGTTTGGAGTTAAGTGTTCGTGCACTTGATCGTGATGTTCGCGACTTGCTTCAAGAGCGCATTACGGCCTTGGTGTCTGGCCAAGCCAAAAGTTTGGGTGTTCAGGCACAGATCGACTACAAACGAGATTACCCCGTGCTAGTGAACACACCTACAGAAACAGATTTGGCACGCCGTGTTGGTGTTGAGTTGTTGGGGCAGGAAGGCGTCACTTATCAAGGCACCCCTCTCACAGGGAGCGAGGACTTCGCTTTCATGTTGGACCACTGCCCAGGCAGTTATTTGATGATCGGCAATGGGGCTGGCCAGTGTGCGCCAGCCCACGCATGCATGGTGCACAACGCTGGATACGATTTCAATGATGAGATCTTGCCAATTGGCGCCGCCTTTTGGACGCTGTTAACTCAGCGCTTCTTAACAGACTGATACAAACGACATGACTCAAACCCTTTGGAAACTCAGTGCTATTGAAGTAGCTTCTTGCATAGAACGAGGCCATGTGTCTTCCCGCCAAGTGACCGAAAGTGTGCTCGAGCGCATCTCGGAAGTTAATCCAGCGATCAATGCTCTGGCATCTGTGAATATTGAAACTGCGTTGAAAGCTGCAGATGCTGCGGATGCCTTGCAAGCCCGGGGTGAGTTGCTAGGGCCTTTGCATGGCGTACCTATCACCATCAAAGTCAATGTTGATGTTGCAGGTGGGGCTACAACAGATGGGGTTGAAGCTTTTAAAGAAAATATGGCCCAAATTGATTCGCCCTTGGTAAAGTCTATGCGCGATTCTGGCGCCATCATTGTGGGCCGAAGCAATGCGCCAGCCTTTTCGCTGCGCTGGTTCACCGACAACAGTTTTCATGGTCGCACGCTCAATCCTTTCAATTCAGCGGTCACGCCAGGTGGCTCCAGTGGTGGTGCAGCGGCAGCAACTGCATTGGGTATGGGTGCTATCGCCCATGGCAATGACTATGGCGGTTCAATCAGATACCCTGCTTGGGCTTGTGGAGTGGTGGGATTAAGAACCACGGTAGGACGCGTTCCGTCTTACAAGGCGAGTGCGCCAAATCGAATCATCACCAATCAACAAATGTCAGTGCAAGGCCCTCTCACTAGAACAGTGGCCGATGCACGCTTGGCGTTGCAGGTGATGTCCCGTGGCTCTGCTTTGGATCCTCAGTGGGTTCCTGCGCCACTTGAATTTCCTGACAGCCGTAAGGCAACACGAGTTGCAGTATTCAAAAGTTGGACGCATTCAAAAGTAGATCCAACAGTCAGCGCTGCGGTTGAACAGTCCGCAAAATGGTTAGAAGCAGCTGGGTATGAGATTGAAGAAATTGAACCGCCGCACTTTGCTGAAGTATCCGCGATGCAGTTTCACATGGTCATGAATGACATGCGCCGAGCTGGCTCAGGCTTTATGCAGCAATTTGGTGACAAGGCATTGCGAACTGCGCTTCAACATTATTTGGACATTAATCCGGTATGGGATCGGGATCAAAACCTTGAAGCATTTACACGTCGATTCAATATTGCGCGTGACTGGGCTGTTTTCTTCGAACGCTATCCTGTACTTCTCATGCCCAACTCATGGGAACGTCAATTCTCCATAGACGATGATCAAGGTTCAGCAGATCGAATGGCCGAAATTTTATTGGCCCAGTCGCCTTTGCTTAGTACGGCTGTTCTTGGATTGCCAGGCTTGTCAGTGCCTACTGGCTTATCAAATGGAATTCCAATCGGTGTGCAAATTGTGACAAGCCGATTTCGTGAGGACATTGCATTGCATGTTGGTGAAAAAATTGAACGAGCTGCGACATTCTCAGCGATTGCTCATCTCGCCGATGCTCGTAAACTGATTTAAGTCTTGGCTTGGTTGGATCCTAGTTTTGGAATAAAGAATTGGAAATTACTGAACTAGTAGGTTGTTTTTATGCGTTCAAATCTCCACTTAATCAAGTCATGAGCAGCCAAGAAAGTTTTCATTTGTTGTTAAACCGTAATCTTAGGGTAATTACTAAAAATAATATTTACAAAATATAATTAAAATGTGAAATTCCTAAACTGAAAGAATCAAATGCAACTATCAAGCAAATCGAGACATAAGTTAGCCCCTGTATTCGCGGTATTTAGTGTTTGGGCATTGGTTGGTTGTGGCGGAAGCTCGTTACTCCCTCAATTGACAGAGGCAATTCCAGCCACTTTTTCTGGCGACTGCACTACGTTGGCTACGTCGATCTCTGGTCTGAAAGGTACTGTCATTACTGGCTCAAGCACAGTAGCAGCGGGCTTACTCTCCAACATTTACACACCAGAGCATTGCTTGGTCACTGGAAAAATGAACGAACGTGTGAGTACTGTAGATGGCGCAACCTATTACATCGGCTTCCAAGTTAGATTACCTAAAAGTTGGAATGGACGCTTCTTTTACCAAGCTAATGGTGGAACAGATGGTGCCGTTTCAACGGCTGCCGGTGCGCTTGGTGGTGGCCCCATCACGTCTGCTCTGGCCAAAGGTTTTGCTGTTTTAAGTTCAGATGCGGGGCATCAATCACAAACTACGCCATTCTTCGGAATTGACCCACAGGCCCGAATTGATTATGGTTATAACGCGGTCGCCCAACTAACGCCCATGGCTAAAGACTTGATCAAGTCAGTGTATGGAAAGGCGCCAGATCGTTCCTATCTTGGAGGCTGTTCAAACGGTGGACGCCATGCGTTGGTTGCTGCTTCAAGGTATGGGGATCAGTACGATGGAATATTGGGTGGTGCACCAGGCTACAACCTGCCTAAAGCTGCTGTAGCGCAGCTATGGGGCGTACAACAATATGCAGCAATTGCAACTGCCACTAAAGCCACTGATACAACAGCATCTGGTACTGTCGTAACGTTACCAACACCATTGCCTGATGTGTCTACAGCCTTCACATCGGCAGAGCGAACAATGATCGCATCTAAAATTATCAGCAAGTGTGATGCGCTTGATGGAGTTGCTGACAATTGGGTAGGTGATGTTGGTGCTTGCCAAAAAGTATTCAGTGTTGCTAATGATATCGCTACCTGCACTGGAGGCCGAGATGGGTCTTGCTTAACAAGCGCACAAAAAACGGTTTTGACCAACGTTCATGATGGCGCAAAAAATACAGCAGGTACACCGCTCTACAACAGCTTTCCATACGATACGGGTATCTCTTCTTCTGGTTGGGCAAGCTGGAAATTTAGCAGTTCAACTGGCGTAGGTCGTGATCCTGGTGCCATTGCATTTATTTTTACAACGCCGCCACTGACTGACACAGTGAGTTTCTTGGGGTTACCTTTCGCCATGAAATTTAACTTCGATATAGACGCCCCCAAAATTTTTGCAACAAGTGGCATTTATACCGAATCAGCGATGTCATTCATGACGCCACAGAGCCCCACAAATTTGTCTAAATTGCGTGATCGTGGAGCCAAGATGATTGTGTATCACGGCACATCTGACCCTGTTTTCTCATTCAACGACACGTTGTCTTGGCTCGATAGTGTTAAGGCTATTTTTGGAGGTGTAACGGATTCTTTTGTAAAGTTGTATCCAGTTCCTGCAATGTCACATTGTTCTGGTGGCCCAGCAGCGGATCAATTTGACCTTATTG
>Ga0214919_10002100_pt1 | contig 31778 bp, 24 predicted proteins | sample LL1503_MetaG_FD_177994 | JGI IMG/M metagenome (GOLD analysis project Ga0214919, IMG submission 177994) | Freshwater microbial communities from Lake Lanier, Atlanta, Georgia, United States - LL-1503 | ecosystem: Environmental > Aquatic > Freshwater > Lake | place: USA: Georgia | collected... | reverse complement strand
CAGGCTGTTTTCTTGTGTTTCCCTGAATCGATTCGCTATCTTCTTTCAAAACTATTTTTTTACCCAATTTTTTAATTTCTGGTTTGAAACTATTCATTTCCTTATTAGAAACGGAAACGACCTCTTTTGTTTCTTTTTGATTTTCATTTATTTCGTATTCTGTATATTCATCAAAATCAAGTTGTACCTTATCCGCATTTACTTCTCTAATTTTCTTATAGACAAAATATCTATTCAAAAAGGATATCTTCTTTTCATAAGAGGTCAGATTTATTGCATTTTTATAGTCTTTTGCGATATATTTATTTGCTTTTATTTCCATTTCCATATTCGTAAATAAATCACTAAATAAACCTGTACCATCTGGAAGACCCATATGCTTAGCTTGATCTCTGTTCACGAGTTTAAATCCATAATTTTCAATGACACGTGTAAAATAGTCAAAATTTATTAAATATTCTGAAATTAGTTGATTAATAGATTCTTGAAATACATCAATTCTATAACCAATACAACTGGAATCATCATAAAAACGGTCAGAACCATATCCTTTTACAATTTCCCATATTTTTTTACCATCTTCTATTATTTCTACACTTTCGCCTGTTTTTACCTTTTTAAGCATATTAAAAACCAATTTTCCGTCATATGCCGTTCCAATAAAATACCCATTTAGTTTTGTACATTCCGAAATATTTCTCAAAAATCCTTGTAACGTGTCTGGATTTTCAAGAAAGTAATGTGTAGCAAATTGACAAGAAGATACATGAAACCCTTCTTCTCCTACACCATATTGTCTAGATACACCCTTACCAATTTTATCCGCTTCTTTTGGACCCATTCCAAATACTGCTTTTGTGATTTGAATAGCTTTATCATTTAGCATGGCATTACCATTTTTAATATTAAAAGCCGAGTTTCCATTTACAAACAATGCATAAGGCATATTTTTATTTATTTTTTTTGCGTTTAAAAACCTTGCACATGCACCATCTAGACGATTTTCAAGATTATCCTTTGAAATATCTATTCCAAAAACAAACGATAATTTTGACCCATTCCATTTAGGTAAATCTCCTGCTTTTCCACAAGCATAATCAATTAATGTATCTCCTTGTTTGGTGACACTTTTGATAAGTAATTTTTTAACATACAAATTGTGAAAATTTTTCATCGCTTCTGTCATAAATTTACCTGCGGGAGTATTATAATAGGTATCTTCATTTACTAAAATATCAGGAATATTTTGGCCTGTACATATCATATTTTCTGTAATAGGATAATGAATAGATTTCCAATTACTATTACACGTTTCATATGAATTACCATATTGTTTAAATCCTTGTCTATATTCACTTGTTTTATCGTATCTTACTCTTAATGGTACCCATCTCCAACCATCTTCACGATCAAAATCATAACTAAATTCTACTATTGTATCGTCTGTAAAAACTTCATTTTCTTCTGTAAACATTTGTTTTGTTCCTGAGTCATCGTTTTTAAGCATTATCTTACATAATCCTGCATTTGGATCATATGGTTCAGTAGGATAAAATCTAACAGGATAAATAGTATTATAATTATCTTTATCCCCTACTTTATCCGTTTTGTAATCAGGTATTTTGTCCTCTATAACATCTTGACAAGGATTAATATACCCGTCTTTTTGTTCATTAAATCCACATCTTAACTCAATAGTTTTATATTCACTGATTTGTGTAACTATATCCATATTCAACCCATCTTCAAATATAGCCTTTACTAAATCATCATTGTTTACACTTTTCACAGTAGTTACTAAGAAATCAATGGTATTGTATTTAGGTGGCTTCCATTTAAAGGAGTAATCCCATGCTTTTTTAAACTTTGGACCAGTTTCCCCAATTTTTTCGCCTCCTACACCATAATACGCATGAGTAAATACTAGTCCATCTGTTTCATATTCGTATCTATTTTCGGATACTTTTTGTAATATCTCATTACAACCATTGAATATAGAAAGTTTAGATGTATATGGATAAAAAGTTTTTGACATGATTCTTATAGGAGATGAAAACTGTTTTGTATTTTGTAATCTTTCAAGCAAATTAGACATTGATTTATCTTTTTCTTGATTTTGTGTTTGAGATAGATTATCTAATATGGATACAGGGTTTAAAGAATTTGTTACCATTTTTAAAATTTGATATCTTGCATTGTATAAATTATCTACTTCTTTTTCAAGAAGAATAAAGGATAATGGACGTACATCTTTATTATTATAATAATAAATATCAAAAGCTGCATATAAATTTATAAAATTTCCTTTTTTATCATGAGCAATTAGCTCACCATCCATCAATAAATTAAAATTGTCTTTATTGTTAGTCTTTGCGCCTGTAAAAATCACATCCATATTCATATTTATCAAGTATATTTTCCCTTTATCATTAATATACATTAAATGCCTTTTTCCATCAGCTTTTTCAGTAACTACAAAATCTTTTCTTATATTTGGCTGTAATGAATTTTCGCTAATAGTACAAATGTTCACTAATTGAAGCGTTTTTGAGTTAGGACCAATAAAATTCTTTGGGGTTATTCTCTTATTTGGAACATATTCTTCCTTCCAAATAAGTTTCATATAATTTTCTAATACTTCGTTTTGTTCTGGATAAGAGATAGGAAAATTAGTTCCTTGTAATCCACAAAGAATCATTTTTATTACTTTTCTCAAAGAGGTAACCAAAATACTAGGACTATTAAAAGAAGTTCCAGGCCCAATTTTTCTATTATCTACTTCTATTTCAATTTCATATGTTTCAGCGTTTTTAAAGACATTAGACTCTTCTATGGTATAAACTCTAATTATATCACCACGGTCTGCATTACCAAATCTATCGGCACCCCTATTTGCGTATTTTACAATACTAATATCAATATTAAATGGATATTCTGGATGTGTAAAAGTAACACGATTTAAATAACGAAATGTTTTTTTGGATTTTTTCCAATTTTCAATAATGTACCATTTTAACCGATCTCTGAAACTTATTTCATCTACATAGGAAACACTAAAATTAAAATCATTGAAATAAACAGGAAATACTTTATCCCCTTTATTATTTTGTACACGTTTCTTTTTAAGAAATGCAATAGGTACTCCACTTGTGTATAATTCCCTTATATCATTATTTTTACAATAACTTTGAATATTATTTAATCCAGGAATATCAACGCGCACATCCGATAATTTAAATCTTCCTGTAATATTATCCAAATATTCGCAATTAATACGAAGATAATATTCACCATTTGGATCCATATTTACAAAACCTAATGATTTTAACTTTTTGATTACATTTTCATAATCTGTCTTATTCAAATGTTTATGCCCTTTTGTTCCAAAACGAACTTCTAATTCAGGAACTTCTTTTTCGCTTCTTATAAAAGGATTTCTAGAATAATATGTTTTCACTAGCTCATCTAACTGTGCAGGAAGATTTTCAGAACCTTTCTTATCTTGTTTTTTTATATTATTCCCAGTATCATATTCATCAAATAATTCTTTTTGTAGTTCTGTATTAGAAGCATTTTCTCTTTTTTCATTAGATTTTAACATTATCTTTAACGTGGTATATTTTGCATTAATATCTTTATTGTTTACTCTAAACTGTGAGAATTCGTCAAGATTATCAAATAGTGACTTTAATTCAGGATCATAAATATCTTTTAATATCTCCTGTTTTTTACTTTTAATAAATAAATGGTTTACTTTTTCTTTTGTAGAAGAATCCAATTTATCATACATTTCTTGATATTCATCATCTAATTTTTCATAAATATTTTTTACTAATTGTTGTTTTTCCGTTTTATTAGGTAATCTATTTACTTGTCTTTTCGTATAATCATCTAATTTGTCATACATTTCTTGGTATTCTATATCACGCGATTTAGAAAGTTGGGTGGTCAATTCATCTACCTTACTATTAGTGTCCATTGATTTATTTACTATTTCTTTTAACATACTATATTTATCTCTAATCGGAAATGCATCAAATTTCATCTTCATTTTTTGTCCAAACGAATCATATTTTTCTTTTAATTTTGGATTATCTATGTCTTCTAATAATTGTTGTTTGATTTTTTTATCTTTATATTTATCTACCTGTTTTTTAAAAGACTCATCTAAACCATCATAAATTTTTTGATATTTATCATCAAGTGGTTCTGAATTTTGTGTAGACATATTTATATTTTGAATTTGTTTTTCATTTGAAGACATTATTATATATAATTATTACATATTTTTAAATTATAGTTCAATTTTTTAATATATTAGTTAACATGTTTTATAATAATGTCATATAAATCCTTTTTATTTTTTGGTTTAAGCGTTTCTTTATCATTTGTGTGTACAAGTTTATTATACATATTCAATAAATCTTCTAATTTATATGCAGAAAACGCTTTTATAGGTTTTTCAATATTATCTATCTTAAATAATTTACACTTCAATTCTGTGACCTCTATTTCTTTTGAAATTCTTAATCCGTATTGATTCTTATTATATGAATGTTGATAAATAATAGAAAAAATCTCTGTATCATTCATACACAATTCATAAAAAGTCTTGTTTTTAATAAATAAAATATTAAAATTTTCAAGAACACATAATGATAAAAAGGAACTTAAACATAATCTCTCTTCGTTCGCCAAATTATTTTCCAAATTTGTCAAAGACGAAAATTTATACGGTTTTATGAGTTGTTTTTCTTTTCTTATTCTTTCAACATAATCAATTTTTATTTTTTTTTCTGTAATGATATTTTTATTTTCAGTTATTTCATATTGAAATTCGCCATACTTAATAATATAAAAACACCAAAATAGTGAATCTTTTTCTTTTGGGTAAAAAATAAGTTTTTCTTTTTCGTTTTTTTCTTTTCCATTTTCGTTTTTTTCTTTTCCATTTTCGTTTTTTTCTTTTCCATTTTCGTTTTTTTCTTTTCCATTTTCGTTTTTTTTATTATTTGTATCTGTCTTTGTATCTGTCTTTGTATCTGTCTTATCTGTCTTATCTGTCTTATCTGTCTTATCTCTCTTATCTGTCTTATCTCTCTTATCTGTCTTATCTCTCTTATCTGTCTTATCTCTCTTATCTGTCTTATTTGTTTTATTTTTGTTTTCTAATGTTTGAACGTATTTCAACGAACGTTTCATAACAGATTCATCTAAAATATAATTATTCAAACTTTTTATAATATCATTATCAATATCATTATTATAAGAATTAAAAATCATATATATTTATCTTATATATTTCACCTAATTATCTTTAATATCTTTTGTAAAATAAGTGTTTTTGTAGTCTTGTTTTTGTTTTTCACCTTTATTTAGTAATGTTTCTTGTACATTTACATAATTAATATACATTTTTAATTCATCTAATATAGTTTCATCTAATTCTGAAAGATTTATATGTACACCATATTTATTTTCATTTAAAAAAACAGATGAACGATTCTTTAAAATACGTAAAGTTTCAATCTGATTAAATTTGTTCATGCTTTCAATAGAAGTTCTAATATAATTAAGATTATCTATTATATTATTAGAAGTATTTTCTGTATTTTCATTTTCTACGGATAATTTTTCCATATATAGTAAATAAACGTGTTTTTAAACCTTTTCTAATTTACAATGCAAAAGATATTACAAATCTTCAATAACAATTTTAGGCTTAGATACTTCTTTATTGAAACCCATATTTTGTCTTGGTTTTACTAATTCTCCAATAATAGATACATATTTATCATTTAATTCAAATCTCTGACCAATAACTCTTACATTAAATTTATCCCCTACATTTATTTCAGAAAACATTTGATTATTATAATTATGATCTCTTGCAACAAAAACAACGATTGGAGATGGATTTTCGTCTGCACTAGATGCTTTTATTCCAGCTTTCGTAATATTCTCTGCAACACATGAAATCAACATACCTTCTACTGGAAAACAAATGTTACACTCAAATACTACTTGAAATGAAACATCTTTACCACGTGTAATATTTCCACTTGAAAAAGTTACAACCTTTATTGAACCTGTTTTTACATAACCTTCAACAATACACTTACCTTCAAAATAAGCAGATACTGCTTTTTCTATTGTTTCTTGTATATTTTTTCCTATGGATGTTATTGGTAACGTTACACTTCTTGTAATCAAACATCTTGAATAAATAGATGTTATCCTTGTTTCTCTACGTTTAGGTTTATTTATTTTTTGTGTGGATTCCATTATTATATTTATATACACATAATCTTTTAATTATTTTTCAATTTTATTTATAAAAGACATATTCTTATAATACATTACAGCGTTTTACAAAATATTATAAAAATCACGATATAATTTTATATAGTTTATAAACTAATGCCATTTCAGGTGTTAAAAACCATTTTTTTCCATTTTTTTTGATGACTTCATAATATCTCATCAAAAATTCTTGAATAATACATAAATCTATTTGTCCTATTGTTTCTTGAATAATAGTACCATTTTTATTTTTCTGCATTTTTGTATTTTCATTTGTGTATTTTTCTTCACCAAGTATCAAATTCAATTTTTTAATTGATTTTTCTTTTCCTGATTCTTCACACGTTGCACCTGTATCACGTGTCGATTCCATATCTTTAATTTTAAAAACCATTACATTAGTACTATTTTTTTTATAACCAATAAAACCTACATATTTGTTATAATCTTTTATATTCATTTGAAAAAGAGAGACTACATTCTTATCAATCATTACTTCACGTTGGTCTTCGGGTTCTGCTACTACCCATTTATTCTCTTCATTTAATATCATCAATTTATATTTATTCAAATCAAGCATAACAATACACTTAAAATTCTTACTAGTTATTACTTTTGACTCAAAATAGTTTTTTAAAGGTAACTCCAAAGAATCTTTATCTATATTATCAAGTGAATATAAATAGTCTAATAAATATAGCTTTTCATTAAACATTAATTGTTCAATCATATGTGCATATAAAAATGACATTAAATATTCTTTAATATCAGGATATTCTTCTGCCATTTTTTTTATAACAAATCCACAATGTTTATACCAATTATCATCGCCTCTTGTCACTTTACCACTAGACATAAATTCTCTTACTAATTTTATATTTTCTTTGAATTCATCTATTACTTTTTTTCCATTTTCATTAATTTTTTTACTTTTGTTTTTACTTCCTTCACTTGCATTTTCATTTAATAATAAATTAATATTTTTTTTATCAATGACTGGTTTAGTAATTGCTTGATTTAATGTGAAATCAATCATTTCATGTTTATAGTCAATAGGAACTATCCTATCAAAAATGGGAATATTTTTATCGTTCAATTCACTAGGTTGGAAAAGATAATACTCACCAATATTTACTAATCTGCCATTTCTGCCATATTTATCTACAATAAATTCAGTGTTATCATCAATTAATTGTGTTAATGCAGAATATATTTGAATATATGGATACATCTTAGGTATTTGTATTGCATTTATTAATACATCTTTTTTATAAAAGAAACTTTCCTTCATTAACATTCTTATTTTTTGTAGAATTTTATCTGAATTCATTCCTATAAAATTTTCGTTATAGGTATCTTCATTTAACTCATTTATTTCTTTATTTGGTATACAAGAATAATTACATGTAGACATATAATCACATGCAGGTGAATATGGGACATCACCAATTTTAAAATCAGATACAACCAATCCATTTGATAATTCTTGCGTAACCTTTTCATTCATAAGTTTACTCATATTTTCTTGTGTAAAATTTGTCTGATCATGATTAATAATACAATCCACTGATGATTCTTTTAAAATACGGCTAACTTTTCCAATTTGAATAGCTTTATATTCAGCTAGACGATACACATATAAATCTGCGGCTTCTTCTTTGTTTTCATCTAAAATAGTTGCATACATAAAAATTTCCACATTCCTTTTTTTAAATTCTAAATCTTTATGACTAAAATTACGAACTGCACGTCCAATAATTTGTTCTATTAAATTCATATTATACCATGGGTCTAATATATGTACTTGTCTAATAAATTTAAAATCAATACCTTCTGAACCTGCTCTTGAAATTAAAACAACTTTAATTTTATAACCATCTTTATTGCTCTCACTTGTTAATACACTTAATTCGGTTTCATTGTTTGGTGATATTCTTCGATCTCCTGTAATCATAGCATATCTTGCAGGCATATAATTACTTTTATCGCTAGCTGGTTTCATATTTCTTACATCTACGGTTTCTGTTGGTTTTGTATGAAAAAGTGATTTATTTTTATCTCCAAATCTAATAAATCCCATTTGTTCTAATGCAAGCGCCATTGGAATGAGTCCCGCATCAATATATTGTGAATAAATTAATATAACTCCTTCTGAAACCTTTTCAGTTTCTGTGTTCATAATCATTTCTAATACACATTTTATTTTAGAACTATACTTTCCAATTTTATCACGAGAGAAAATGTTACCATATTTTTCCAATGTTGTTTTTTTATATTTAAAGTTACCCTTTTGTGGAGGATTTTTAGAATCTGTAAATTCCATCATTCTCTCCAACCCCTGTTTTCCAGTTAATTTATTTGAATCAATTGTAAAAGAGTCATTCTTTTGATTATCTTTATTTTCGTTTTCATTATTTTCATCTGTTTCGTCCGAATTACCCCCACCGTTTATTTTTGTATCATCTGTTTTATAGTCGGATTCATCTTCTTCTTCGTCTTCATCTTCAACTTCCATATCTTTATTCAAATCATCCAATTGTGTATTCGATAATTCTTCTGAATATTCTTGTGAATATTCTTCTACTGGCATTTTATTCGTAACATTTTTTAAACCTTCTATGGGATAAGATATAATTAAAGTTTCTAATGGTATTTGTAATAATGTATACCCAAATGATTCCATATTTTCAAAACTAGGCATTGATTTAGTAACACCTTTTTTGGTAGTAATTGAAAATTGTTTTTGCCTTAGTTTTTGAATAACATATTTATAAATACAATATTGACATTCACCACACTTATTACAACCACCTATCTTATTCAAATACAAACTTAATATTTGTTCCTTAGATTTTATTTTTTTCAAGTTCATCTGATAAGAAGGGTATTTTATGTATGGAAAAGTATGTTTTGGTGCAAATAAACTAGGATAAACTCTATATGGAAAAGTGTAAGGATTTTCACCTCTTACAAAAGAAATATAACCAGTTGCTTTTCTTATTAACATTTCTTCTCCATTTTTCTTAAATTCTCCGTTTTTATCAAAAATGTCATTTACATAAATTTTTCCGCGACGATCATTCATATTCATTAAATTTAATAACCATATAATCTCTTTATAACTATTATACATAGGAGTTGCAGATAAAAATAAAAATCTCATGTTTTCAGCAGATTTAACTAATAATTCTAAATTTCTAGCTACATGTTTTGATTCAGAATTGTCCGATTTACGAATATTATGTACTTCATCAATTACAATTAATCTATCATTAAACTCTTTTCTTAACCTTCTAATAACCGTTTTGTTTAAGGTTATATTCATATCTTTATAAATTTGTATTTGTGTTCTCGTTTTTTCTTGTAGTTTGTTGTCATTTTGTTTTTTATCTCGAAGTTTATCTTTCTCTCTTTCTGCAATCTCAGAATAATTCATAGTTTTAATAATATAATTTGCAAATTGTCCATATCCTAAAAACAAATAATATGTATTTATTAAATTATTAATTTGTCTAATTACTTTTTCTTTTGATATTCCTTTCATATTCATAGGATTAATTTCTTTCAACAATTTATTACCTACACAACCTTTTATATTCCATACACCATCTATTAATTTTAATTTTCTCTCGTCAAATAGTTGTAATTTAAAATTGTTTTGAACATTTTCAGATGCAACAATAATAATTCTCTTGGTAATTCCTACTTGTTTCATGTAATCGCGCATTTCTTCGCATACACCAATAGCACTACATGTTTTACCTGTTCCTAACATATGATAAAGTAACATACTATTATATGGTGTTTGAGATGAAAGATAATTTTTAATAAATGCTTGATGCGGTTGTAACTCAAAATCTAATTTACTTAAAGCATCGGCATATTCTTTGATATTTTCATGAATTGTGCCATCATACTTAGTATCATCAAATTCTTTCTTGGATGCTATTTTTATATTAAAATCTTTATCATTTAAGTTTGGATACAAATAAGGACGACTATTAGGATCTTCTTCAATACATTTTCTCTCTACTAATTCTTTTCTTAATAAAAATTTATTACAATCACTTGAATAATAATTTTCATCATCGCAATTTAAATCTTTAAATTCAGAACGCAAGTCAAACTTACAAAAATCAATATTTTCATCTGGTTTATTAGTTGGTGGGTAGAATATATCTTCTATGTTTTGTACGTTTTCTAAGTTTTCTAAGTTTTGTACGTTTTCTAAGTTTTGTACGTTTTCTAAGTTTTGTACGTTTTCTAAGTTTTTTACGTTTTCTAAGTTTTCTATTGGTTTAATATTATTAGAAAGAATTAATTCATCCACATCTTTAATGAATATTTTAGATTTTCCTAATTTTTTACTCATAATAATAGTTATATTATATCAATATAATGTATATTCTTGTAGAACGTTATTAATATTTGTAATTAACTGTTTTTTTTCTAAATTATAAGGTCTAATTGCTTCTAAACACTCATCATATGTCTTCCATTCTACCTTACTAACTTCTGATGGCTGAAAGTTTGATAAATCTAAATTATTATCTTTAACATATCCTAAAAAATATTTGTTCTTATATGATTTGTGATTCGTCCCTACAAATATTTCTTCAAAAGGCAATACATTTTCAATAAAGGAAACTTTTATTTTTGAAATACCCGTTTCTTCTTCGAATTCTCTAACTGCACAATCCACATCTTTTTCATTATAATTTTTACGCCCTTTTGGAAATTCCCATTCAGTTTCTTTCCATTTTGTTGTACTATTTTCAACAAAATCATTTAATGTTAGTATTTCATTATTATCCATTTTAATACCATTATTTATTTGATAAAATTTTTTAGATGAAACTAATTCTTCCCCTTTAAATTGTGTCGTTAGACATTCTCCCCACATATCTTTCCATAATTCCTGAAAAGATGTGTTTAAAATACGTTCTTTTTCTAATAGTGTCATTTCATTTATACTATTTTTTATATGATGAATGTTCAAAAGCGAATATTTACCTCTAACAAAATCTATATAACCAAATGTATCTTTACGACGAATCATTAAATATTCGTATCCTTTTTCACTTTTTCTAAATACAACCATACCATAACTAGTAATAGGTAATTTACACTGATGTGATAAATGCCCAAGTTTACCACAATTATTACAATTTGTGTTTATGTTCTTATTCATTTTGTATTTTCTCTATATGTTTAAAGAAAGCTATTTTTATATCATTTTATTCTAATGACTTATTTAGACCCTGAAATTTGGGGACCACATTATTGGTTTTTTTTACATACAATATCAATCACTTATCCAAATTATCCAAATTCTGTTACTAAGAAAAAATATTACGAATTTATTCAAAATTTACCATTATTCATTCCTATTGAAAATATATCTACTGAATTCAGTAAATTATTAGATAAATATCCTGTTTCGCCTTATTTGGATAATAAAGAATCGTTTGTTAGGTGGATACACTTTATACATAATAAAATAAATACAAAATTAGAAAAACCAAATTTCTCTCTTAGCGATTTTTATATGAAATATTATGAAGAATATAAACCTAAAAATATTAAAATGATTGAATATTATAAATTTAAAGGTAAACTAATATACATAGGAATATTATTATTAATCATAGGAATAATTTACTATTTATATGATAAATAATATAATCTTTATGTAATATAACAAAAATGAAAATTATAAAAGATATAAAACATATAAAAGGTGGTAAGGTTATTGCATCAGGAGGTTTTGGTTGTGTTTTTTATCCATCTTTAAAATGTAAAAATAACAAAACACGAAAAAAAAATACCATAAGTAAGTTAATGATAACAAAACGCGCCGATAAAGAATATAATGAAATTATGATTATTCAAAATAAATTAAAAAGTATATCAAATTTTAAAGATTTTTTTATGGTTTATAATATTGATAAACCTTGTGAACCTAATAAATTAACATCATCAGATTTAAATAATTTCAAAAAAAAATGTAGCGCTCTTCCAAAAAATGGCATAACATATAAAAACATTAACACAAAATTAAACGAATTAGAGATTTTAAATGTTCCATATGGTGGCATTCCTGTGGATGTTTATTTACATGAAAACGATTCTTTTTCAAATTTTTATACTTTAAATAATTCTCTCGTTCGTTTGTTTGAATATGGTATTGTACCAATGAATGAAAAAAATGTATATCATTGTGATATAAAAGATTCTAATATATTAGTAGATGATACAAAAACAAATGACAGGTTAAAGACACGTTTAATTGATTGGGGGTTATCGACTACTTATTTACCTTATAAAAATAATCCTTTACCAGAAGTATGGAGAACACGTAGTCTTCAATATAATGTTCCTTTTTCTGTCATTCTTTTTACAGATATGTTTACATCTATGTATACAAATTATATTAATAATTATTTTAATATATATGATAGTAGACATATAAAAATAGATAAAAACCGAAAAATTCTTTTTGAGAAAAAAGACGAAGATAAATTATTTCAATTTGTTTTAAATTATATTTATATTTTATTAGAGAAAAAAAGTATAGGTCATTATAAATTAATCAATAAAATAGTAACAATACTAAATAATAACAAAAATGTGAATCATTTTAAACATGAAAAAAAAATAATCAAAGACCCAAAAACAAAAGATGCAAAAACAAATAATATGATTACTATTGGTGATACTAACACTATACGGTTTATTTGTAATTATCTAACACAAATATTAATCCATTACACATATATTTATTCAGATAATAAATTAAATTTACGCCTTTATTTAGATAATATTTTCATTCATAACATAGATACATGGGGATTTATATCTACTTATTTACCATTGTTAGAATCTTTACACGAGAATATTAAAACAATTAATGAAAATAAAAAAAAAATATTTCAAATGTTAAAAGAATTATTTTTATTTTTATATAGATCCAGCATACAACCTATAAAAAAGAATGATGTTATTATGCGTTTAAATAATTTATCAAGCATATTTAATAATGAAATAAGTAAATCTAGTAATAAAAAAAATGTAAATAGCGCATTTTATAAGTCAATAAAATTATCAAAAGGTATAACAGATAAAACATTTTCACTAAAAAGTAAAAATAATTTTACAAAAAAAATAAAAAAAATAAAAAAATCGTAAAAAAATCATAAAAAACTATAAAATAAAATATTTATATTTTATATAATGAAAAATATACATGCTATTTTCAATAATTTGTGTACTCCTGCTAAAATTTATTTAGTTATTGCCGTTTTATCTTCAATTGTTTCATTATTTAGCAAAGGTTCTATGTACAGTGTAGTTATTCACCTTTTATTTGCGTTATTTTGGACATATATTTTGGCTTGGTTATGTAAAAAAGGTTACTCTGGAATATCGTGGGCTTTACTTTTGTTACCATATATTACATTTTTATTAGCAATGGTTGGAATTATGAAAATCATGTAATAAATAATATAAATATTACCATTTTTACTTTAATAAAGGCAAAAAGCAAGGGTTAAATATTAAATATAAAAGTATTGTAATATATTTTATTTAATAATATATATTACATGAAACTGGAAATATTTATATTAGGAATAACTATTTTTTTAATTTATAATGCATATAATGATTGTAAATATACAAAATTTTTATTATCATATAAAAAATATTATAAAATGATATTTTACGCTTTACTTGGCATTGGTATCTATTTATTATTAAAAAAAAATCCAATGCAAGGACAGAAAATGTTATTATATGCAAACAATGTAGTAAAATTTATGCCCATAGATAAATCATCTATGGAAATGTTAAGTCCAATTTTAGATTTTACAAAGACCTCAGAGAGAACATTTATGGAATCTTTTAATAATATTGAACAACCAACTTTTTCGCCTCCTACACAGATAGGTAAAGTTGCAAATAAACGTTCAGTAAGTGAAACAAAAAAAAAATATATAGCATCTCAACAAGATTGGAAATGCGGACATTGTAATTCACAATTAGACCATACATATGAGATTGATCATAGAATTAGACTAGAATATGGTGGAGGCAATGATGTCCAAAATTTAGTTGCACTTTGTCGTAACTGTCATGGAAAAAAAACGGCAAGTGAAAATATGTAAAAGCATTTTTACTTTTATTATATTATTTTGTATTATTTTGTATTATTTTGTATTATTATTATTTTGTATTATTATTATTTTGTTATTATAATATAAAATATTATGAATACAAATACAAATGCCAGCGCAAATAATATATTATCATTAAATGATATATCCACAAATAATCCGTATTTTTTTTATCCAATGATATTTATTATTATTATACTTTTTATCGCACTTATTTTGGTTTTTTATAATGTCAATATTGGATCAAAAGAAAATAAGGCAGATAAAGAAACGATAAAAAATATTTTTATTGTTGTATTTATTTGTTTCATTATTATATCTATTTGTATAACCTTATTACCATCATTTAAAGAAATAAAAAAACTATTTGAACAAATATATAATGTAAGCTATGTTGTCTTGTTTACAATATTTTTAGTTTTATTTCTATCTTTTTTACCAGATAAAATATTAGATAATTATGCTTCCATTATTGTTCCAATAACTATGATGTTATGTGTTTATATGTTTTATAAAGCCCTACAAAATAATTATATATCAACATTTAACATTAATTATGAAAGAATTAGAACAGTTATTTTAATGTTTTGTCTATTGACTATTTGTATTATTTATTATAATATTAATCCTGGCGGAATCATTAGAAAATATTTTGGTTATTCTCTTTTATTAACTATTCTCTTATTCGCTTTTGCATTTCTGTATTTAATTATTGTTATGACATTACCAAATTACACTTCTACTAGTAAATATCCAAGAAATTTATTTTCGATGTTTTCTAATTTTTCTGTATATGGAAGTATTTTATTCATAATATTTATCATTTTAGTCACAGTTATGATTAGTAAATATCCTAATGGTTTTGATAATAAACAAAATAAATTAAATTCAGCATTCATTATAATATTAGTATTACTTATTTGTTTGTTTAGTGGTTCTTTGTTGGCTAGTAACTTACTTCCTGAATTAACGAACAAAAACCTTTCAATAAATAATTTCGACTTTTTTAAACGCGCTTTAATACTTTTATTCGGGTTGGTTATTTCTGCATTAACTATATTTTGGATTGTTTATAATATACAAAATTTATCAGGACGTTTTGGAATAACTAGTTTTATATTGAATATACTAGTTGTTACCATTGTGTTAGCATTAATATATAAAACAATTTATGTCCAGATTCCATATCAAAATAGTAAAAAAAATGCCTTTTTTGAACTTATTATCAATACTATATTTTATATCCCATGTATTTTTACAAATGGATTTGACACTATTATGAGTATTTTTGATAGTAATTATGATAAAAACACAACTAGTTATTTATATTTATCTTTACTTACTATTATATTAATACTTATTTATTTTGCTGAACCTTATTTTTATAACAAATTAAATTTGCAAGGTGGTAAATTATTAGTAAATCAACCTATTTATATAAATAAAATGCATAATTATGGTAGTTATGAAACATTAAATGATACTAATGAATATGATTACCATTATGCTATTTCATTTTGGTTTTATTTAGACGCTGAACCACCAAACACAAATCCAAATTACAAAAAATATACGTCTTTGCTTAATTATGCAAATAAACCGAATGTCATGTATAATCCATCCAATAATACATTAATAATAACCATGAAGCAAAAAGATTTACAGAATAAAGATAATTCTATTAATTTTTTTACTGATAATGGTGAGAAAGATAATATGATCATCTATAAAAACGAAAATGTATTATTACAAAAATGGAATAACATAATTATAAATTATAATGGTGGTATTTTAGATATATTTTTAAACGGAGAATTAGTAAATTCAGATAATGGAATTGTTCCATATTATACATTAGATGCATTAATAGTAGGTGAAGATAATGGAATTGAAGGTAAAGTATGTAATTTAGTTTATTTTAATAAATCATTGACTAGTAATAATATTTATTACTTATACAATATGGTTAAAAATAACAATCCGCCTACAACAAAAGAATCTAATGTGTATATTATAAAGTAATTATAAAATTTTTAATCATAAAAATAATAAACAATAATAAAAATAATAAACAATATAGATTTTATAATTTAAAAAAATATCAGAAAATTTCTAACTCTATATTATACGAATGAATCCTTTAACCATAGTTATTATTATTGTTGTAATAGTTTTAATGTTTTATTTATTAAGTTATATTTTAGCCGACCCATATACACTACAACAAATGCAAAATGGACAAACCACAAGTACTATTGAGGCTAGTTCTTTAGCAAGTAGTAGTACATCAGCCGAATCTGCAAATTTTGCATATTCCATTTGGTTTTATATTAACGACTGGAATTACCGCTATGGTGAAAACAAAGTCATTTTTGGAAGAATGGGTGGTCAAAGTACAAATAATAGTGGTACTACTGGTGCTACTGGTGCTGGTGCTGCTGGTGCTACTGGTGCTGGTGCTGCTGGTGCTACTGGTGCTGGTGCTGCTGGTGCTACTGGTGCTGGTGCTGCTGGTACTGCTGGTACTGGTGCTATAAGTGGAGTAGATCCATGTCCTTCTGTGGTATTAGATGCTACTGAAAACAACCTCATTATTTCAATGGCTTGTTTTCCAGGTGAAGGGTCAAGTTCTACTTCTGGTAATTTAACATCAGTTGTTCAAACATGTAATGTATCAAACATAGCTATTCAAAGGTGGGTAAATTTGACTATAAGCGTATACGGTAGAAGTATGGATGTATATATTGATGGAAAATTGGTAAAAACATGTTTATTACCAGGTGTAGCAAATATTAATAATAGTGCAAATATATATGTAACCCCAATGGGTGGTTTTAGTGGTTGGACAAGTAAATTTCAATATTATCCAAATCCATTAAATCCACAAGAGGCGTGGAATATATATACCAATGGATTTTCATCATGGTATTCGAATATGTTTAGTTCTTATAATGTTCAAATATCATTAGTAGAAAATGGAAAAACGAAAAGTAGTTTAACACTTTAATTCATATTTTTAATTTTCTTATTTAGTATATAATAATAATGATGAATAATCAATCGTTTTCAACAAATAGTGGAAATAATGGAAATGGTGGAAATAATATAATAAGTAACTTATTCAATTCAAATAATTTAGTAGCCAAAATAGCTTTTTTACTACTTGTGGTTATTTTATTTATAGTTTTGTTAAAAGTTGGAGTATTTATAATGTCTTATATTTTTAAACCTCAACAGTCGCCACATTTAATAAATGGTATGGTAGATGCTACACAAATGTTAACATTTAAACAAAGTTCTGGTAAAACGCAAATAGTTAGATCAGATAATGCAAATGATGGCATTGAATTTACATGGTCTGTATGGATAAATATTAATAATTTGCAGTATTTAGCAGGACAATATAAACATGTATTTTATAAAGGAAATAATGATATAACCGATAATGGGTTGAATTTTCCAAACAATGCACCAGGATTATATATTGCACCTGATACAAACGAATTAATAGTTATGATGAACACATACAGTGTGATTAATGAAGAAATTATCATACCAAATATACCTCTAAACAAATGGGTTAATGTTATTATACGATGTCAAAATACCACACTAGATGTTTATATAAATGGTACTATAACTAGGAGTATTCAATTATCAGGTGTCCCTAAACAAAATTATGGAGACGTTTACGTTGGTATGAACGGTGGATTTCAAGGAAATATTTCTAATTTATGGTATTATAATTATGCATTAGGAGCAGCAGAAATACAAAACATAGCTACAAAAGGTCCCAATCTCAATATGGTTACTCCTCCCACAAATACAAGTAAATTATGGGACTATCTTTCATTAAGATGGTTTTTTTATGATTATGATGTATAATTATTCGTCACTTTTCAATTTATAAAGATATATTTATCTATAAAATATATCTTTATATTAAATGCCTGTATACATTCCTGATCCACCGAGAGTTTGGTCAAGAGTTCAAAGCAATTGTACAGTAAACACAAATATAAATGATTTAGTTTTTTCACCTTTAACAAAAATAAATGTATCACGTGCACAAGCCAGTTATGAAACGCAAATGATAGCAAAAGGAAATGTTTTACAATACAAAAAAAATAGTAGTCAATTAACAAAAAAACAAAGATATTCGCAAATATGTAAGGGTATGTGGACAAATCGTACTAAAAATTTTGCTACACAATCCGAAATATATACAAATCCAAATACTGCTAGTTTATTACGTGTTAATGCACTAGAAATTCCAAATACGGACTTTAATCAACCAAATCCGTTTAATTGTGCAAATAATTATATTCAAGATGGTGGAAAATTAATTTGTAATGTTACTGTAAATCCTTGTACAAACGAAATTATTCGAAAAACAAAAGTAAACAATTGTTTTCCAAATAGTTATTCAAATGTACCAGGACCTATACAAATATTATGCTGGGATCCAAGAATAAGTACATGGTATGCAAAACCGAGATATACGATGAACAATAGTGGAAATAAATGGCCTACTAATTACAAAACTTTTGTTAGTGCATGTCGCCCTACACCAAATCCTAGATGATTATGCTCTCAAACTTGGATTTATACAAACATCATTAGTTGGAAAAATATCTCCTGACATACATTTATCATTTGGACCGACTTCTACACAGCTTCTAAATCCACGATCTTCGCCAATATAACACCAACCTGATTTTCCCGTTCCTGATTGTATAAGACTACTCGATTCATCTGCTTGATAATCGTTGTTTATTTGTCCTTGACTGTCTGTTTGATTTGAGGATTGTACAAATTTATTTAATTTAGTGTTTAAAGCATTATTGGCCATTATATCAGGTGGCTGAATAACACTATTTATAGGTTGTATTTTTAAGCTAGATACACCTTGATTTGGCGTTATATTTTGAATTGCAGTTAATCCAGTATCAATCGCTTTTGCGGTAGTATTAATAGCGGTTGTACTACCATAAGCAGTTGTATCTACAACAGATTTAGTACCCTCAGCGGTAACATCTACTACTTGTCCCGTAATAGCCGTAAATATTCCTAAAAATGATTTAGTCAATGGACCAAAAAAATCAGCTATTTCCTGCGTTCCATATGCCAAATAAGTAAAAACATTAAAACCTAAAAAAGCTAAAAATATAATAATTAAAAACCATGTAAATGGACTTATACTTTTAAATGAATCTGTAATTCCATTAGATGAAGTAGAACCTGTATTTTGAAATCCGCTTAATGTATTATTTGAAAAATTGGTGCTACTTTCCATTATAATAAAAATAAATATATTAATTTTTATTATAAATTCGCACACTAGTTAAATGTAAGTAAATACAAAAATTGATTTAAATCAGCCAAAATTTCATCACGAATATTTAATAAATCACTGTTAGACATTTGTTTAATAGCATCATTATTATCTAAACCCACTAAATATCCTTTAAAAGAATTTATTTTCTCTCTTAATTTGTCTTGCGAACTTAAATCTATTAATGAAATCGTTTTTTGTCCCATTAAATCAATGCGATTACCTACTTTCCCTAGAAGTACTTCAATAAACTTATCGATATTATCATTTAATGAATCGTATAATTGATCACTTGCTTTATGAGATGCATAACTCATTGTTTTCCAGTGGAATAATTTTACCATCATAAGTATTTCTAAAAATTTCACTGTTATTTCCTTTTCAAATTTATTTGTTTTATTTGAACTAGATAAATAATTTTTTCTACGTGTATTTTTATATTTTTTATTTTTAATTGTTTTAACCATGTTTTATATAATTGTATACAATAATTGTATACAATTATGTAAAAAAATATAAAAATAAAAAATATAAAAATAAAAAATATAAAAATAAAAGTAAAAATAAAAAATATAAAAATACTAACAAAAACAGTATTTTATACTCTTGGAATAAAGTTTTCTCCGAACGTATTCATTGTTTCTAATTTTTGTATTGTTTTCTCTAAATTAATATTTTTAACGTCTTTGAATAAATAATCAGTATCAGGCGATATTTCATTTTTTTTAATTTGAATATAAATATTTTCTATTTTACTCAATATGTTAGTAACGATTGTTTTTTGACTTTCACGAATAATTTCATCTTGTACAATAATATTTTCGCATAATATAGAAACAATAAAATACAGAATGTATTTTCTTTTTTGACATCCACCCGCATATTTTAATGTAAACAATGTAAGTAATGAATGAATTATTTTTTGAACTATTTTTGGTCTTTTATTTGATTCATTTAAAAATCCTGACCATACTATCCAAATAATATCCATTTGATACTTACCATCAACAGGAATATTAGAACGTCTTTCGCATTTACATTTTTCTTTTTTTGTTTTACACATAATTTCAAATTCAATGATCCATTCAATCCAGAAACACGCAGATACAATATTCCTTGAATCTTCCGAAATATTATATGAAAATTCATTTGTTGCTAGATATATCTCTTTTGGGTCATCTTTCATAAAAAAATCTTCCGCGTATTTCAAATGAGGAGCTTTAAATTTTTCTGTTATATGTGCCATATCAAAGTCATTTTTTGTTATTTTTATCTTATCAAATCTATGCTTTCTTTTTGCATCGCATAAAATACACATAATTTCACAAAACATTTGACGAATCTTATTATTATTACGTAATCTTAACTCAGCATTCGCATAACCCATACGAATAATTTCTTTAAAATTATTGATTCTTAGTTCAAGATATATAGCAATTTTAGGATTGCCTAAATGTATATATTTACTATAAAAAAGGATTATTATTTCCCATAACTCAGCATAATGACCAGAACATATTAATTCTGCACTCCAATAACACGCAGGTTCTATTTTTGATTGGATTAAACTATTTAGTAATTCCTTTTTTACATCTGTTTTTTTAAATTTTGAAAATGATATACCTTTAAAGTCACTTATATTTCGGATATCATTTATTTCACTATTTATATTTGACATATATTTTTAAAATACACAAAAAAAATAACAATAATACATATAGATGAAGTTAAAATCAATAACAAATATTTATAAAAAAATATCTACTTTCGGAAAAATATTATTATTTATCATTCTTTTACTTATAGTAGTAACATTTAATTCAACCTTTAAGACAAATAATATAAACCTCGAAGGATTCGAACAGAGAGATAAATTTATATTTAAGAAGGGAGATGAAATATATGACCAATTTTATGCAAATGTATATGATTATTTAATAAATAATGATGTCACTAGTGATTTTGAAATAGGAACTATTATTAATTCTACTAGTATATCTAGCGAAAGTATTATTTTGGATGTTGGTTGTGGTACAGGATCTTGTATATCAAAAATAAAAGGCACAGGAAATAATTTAGAAATAATTGGTATAGATTCGTCACCTTATATGATAAAAAAATCCATCATGAAATATCCTGACCATAAATTTGTTGCAGGAGATGCATTAGATATAGGTGTATTTCAACCTTCTTCTTTTACACATATTCTTTGTTTAGATCTTATTATATATTATTTTCGAGATAAAAGGGCATTTTTTAACAATTGTATAGATTGGTTGATGCCTGGTGGATATTTAATTCTTCATGTAGTAGATAGAGAGAAATTTGATCCTATATTAACCATTAATCCATCATTATATGTTGTAAATCAAGAAAATGGAAAAAAAACAAAGAAATTTGAAGATTTTACATATAGTATTGATTCGCAAAAAAATGATAACAAAATAATCATTAATGAAAAATTCAAATTTAATAATGGAAATACACGTAAACAAGAACAAATATTATATATGGAAGATAAAGAAGAACTTTTAACAACAGCGCAACAATCAGGATTTACATTACAAGCTGTAACAGATATTGTTAAACATAATTATGGTGGTCAATACATATATATATTTGTAAAACCATAATATTTGTAAAACCATAATATGTGTATAAAAAATAGTATAAAAATATTGGCTATATTATGATTGATTATTTATTATATATTCTTTTTTTTATCATTTCTGTAATATTAATTATATATATTTATATAAAACTCAAATATGGTTTTTGGAATTATTTACCCGTTTTTCATACATATAATATAAAATATAAAATATGGCCCATTGGAATAATAGAACATAATTTACCAAATGAAAATAAGTATACGAATTTTAAAAATATTGAAACGATTACATATTCAGAAATTTCAGATTTTAAAAAGAACATATTTTTAAATTTTATAAAAGATAAATGTTTCAAAACGGCAAATTACCAGTATTTACCTAGCATAAGCAATATAATACCCTATTTTAAAAGTCATAATAAAAAGTCATTTTTTTCTTTTTATAATGAAGATATATTATTAGCAGATATAAAACAAGGGAAAAGTATTATTGATTCTTATGTAATAGGTGTGATTTCATCTAGACCTATTCGTATAATGTTAAATAAAGATACCGATTCAAGTTTTGAAGCTTATTATATAGATTACTATTGTAATGAAAAGACTAAAAACGCAAGCAAAAAAATGAGTAAAAATGAAAACGAACTTTTTCCACAATTAATACAAACTCATTATTATAATCAATGTCATGTGAATAAAAAAGTGGATCCTTGTATATTCAAATTAGCGGATAATGATTTTGGTGTAAGAAATACGATTTCACCATTATGTAAGTATTTAGTATATGAATTTTCAGTAAATAAGTGGATAAAACCGTTTGAATTATCTATGTACAAATTAGTAGAAATAAATATCCAAAATTTACATTTATTACTTGATTTTATAAAAATAAATAGCAATAAATTCGATATACTTATTTATACGGAACCTACCAATATAATGGAACTTATCAAAACAAAACAAATATTTATTTATACAATTGTTTTAAATCAACAAATTATATCTGCATATTTTTTTAGAAAAACATGTATTTTTGTTGAAAAAAATATGGAAATACTTTCCTGTTTTGCTTCTATATATAGTAATGAGTATGAGAGAAATATTTTCATTCAAGGATTCAAAATAAGTTTTTGGAAAGTGGCTGCTGAAAACTATTTTGGTCATGCAATAGTGGAAAATATATCTGATAATAATATTATTATAGATAATTTATGTTTAAAAACAAAACCGTTATCCATAAGAATGATGTCTTATTATTTTTATAATTTTGCTTATAATACTTTTACTCCAAAAAAATCATTTTTTCTTATGTAATTGAAGTTAGTTATTTTGATTATTTTATGTATTCTCTTCATTATCGTCTACACATTCTTGACATACTTTACCCAATTCAATATATTTCAATTTCTGTTCCCTATCCAATTTTTTACATCCTTTGATTAGTTTATTTGTCAAATTCATGTTACTAATATCATGCTTTAAATCTTGTGAAACTAAAAATGTTTGTGCCCCTATTTCAAGAAAAAAAATTTGGTCTATTTTATTATAAAATAAGATAGGGTTTTCCTCCTCGTCCATTTCAATAATTCCACAACTACATAAATCTATATGTTCAATTTCCTCAGGTGATTTTTTACATCTCACATCAATAGAATCAACATCATTAATATATTCATTAAAAAAATCCATTGCCTGATCTTTTCTATCAAATAAAAATATTTTCGGAGGATTTATTTTGATAGAGGTAACTCTTGTTTTAGATAAATCATCTTCATAATACTTAAAATTATAACATCCTTCATGTTTGGTATGAGCAATAATATATTTGGTCATTAGTTAACATTATATAGGAATATCAGTTTAAATTGTTTCATTATAATATTTGTTTAATTTTTTATTTGTTTATTGTTTTCTTTAACGAACATATTTACCAACTCTTGCGAATGAATCAATAACAAATATAATAAATATACCTAAAAAAGAATATAATATTACTTCCTCCATAACATTATTTGTTTTTTCATCTTGTTTTTCTTCTAGCAAATTTATCATATAATTTAATTTTTGTAATAAAATATCATTAGTATTATCCATTTTATTAAAATTGTTAGAATCATTATTGTAATTAGAATAATTCATATTATAATAAGGTTTGTTTACTGGCAATCTTCTCTCATAACCAGGTAAATTTTTTTTATAATATTCATCTACACTTTTTTCATCACCATAATTATTATAAGAATTAAGCGAATAATTTATATTCGTATTATCATCATTTGGTTGGGGTGTACGTGCTAATAATTTAAACATTTCTTTATTTTGAGTATTACTTAGATTTAGGGATTGTTCAGACGCGATGGTCTTGTTTACACCTGATGAATCGGGCGGTGGAGGAGGATTAAAATCACCTAGATTGTTACTATCATCTTCATTAGAATTACTATGAATTTCTTCTAAAACAGAATTGACTTTGTTTACATCAAAAAATTCTTTTACTGGTTTTCGTTGTGTTTTATTATGTGGCTGTCGTTTCTTATTTGCACTTTGTGTATTATTTTCTTCATTTAAATATTGATTATTTGAATTATCATTAAATGGAGCTGCATACATTGCTAAAGACATTCTTAATTAAAAATAAGATAATAATTTATAAAAACACACTGAAATTATATGAAAACATATAAGTCTTTATTTCATTATTATGAATAATTTTTTTTTATATAAAATAAATTATTTCGTTATTTATATAATGCAGAAGTTCATTAATAAAACAAATATAGGAATAATATCTACTTTATTACTTTTGATTACACTAAGTCAAACAAATATATTAAATTATTTTTTAAACACATGTTTAGGGAGAACAATACTTATTTTAATTATATTACTTATTAGTTATACAAACAAAATTTTAGGAGTTGTAGCAATATTATTTATTATTATTATGTTTAATGTAAAAATGGCAAAATATAGAGAAAATATGACTAATTCTGATAATAACTTAGATGCTAATAGTTCACCTACTAATAGTTCACCTACTAATAGTTCACCTACTAGTAATTTACCTGACATAAAAAATATAAATGTTGTATCAAATGGTAAAAATAAGCCTAAGTTAGATATTTCATCTATTACACCTGAAACCGTTGATTTAGAAAATACAAATACTTCAATTAGTGAATCTAATAATTTACCTTCGATAAAACTAGGTGAACCAATAGAGAGTTTACAAAATTCAGAGAATTTATTAACATCAACAGAAGGGTTTGATATTTTAGGAACAGAAAATCAACTGAAAAGAGGAAAACAATCTAATTCTATAATGGTAGGTGATTATATGCGTCAATCTTCTAATGTTATACCATATGAAAGTGATAAATTATCATATTTATCACCTACTTGATTAAATTTTATACTTTTAATTTTAAAAAAAATATAAAAAATATAAAAAATGTAAAAAAATCAAAAATATTAACTAATAATATGTGGTATGTTATACTTTATGAATCTATTATAATATTATTAATATTATTATTTATTTATGTAAATTTGAAAAATATGTTTATTATAAAAGAAGGAAAAGTTACTTTAAAAGGCATTGTGAAGAGTACTAAAAAGACATTTGATAAAGGTACGAGTTCTATATCCAATGTAGGTCAAGATGTAGTAAATGATACTTCCAATGTAGGTCAAGATGTAGTAAATGATACTTCCAATGTAGGTCAAAATGTAGTAAATGATGCTTCCAACGTAGGTAGTAATGTTATAGATACTTCAAAAGATTTTGGTAATGATATCTATGATTCTTCAAAAGATATTGGTAATGAGATAAAAGAAAATGGACAACAAATTTTAGGAGTAATAGGTGATTCATTTTCTAATTTATTAAATAGTTTAAAGCAGCTTAATTCAACATTTAATGATATAACAAGTAGTTTAAATTCACTTTATAGTTGAAATACAAATGATGTTCAATATATCAAAAATAGCTTTAACCACATTCACTGCATTTAGAAGGAACATCGTACATGTCAAATTTTCTAATATATAACAAGTTTAGACTTTTACAAAAAACTATTGTTTTTGATAACAAATTTTTTATAATTTATATTTTATAAGAATAATATATGAAATTAATCAATAACAAAAATATAAATTTTATTATAATCTGTTTCCTTATTTTATTTTTAATTTTTATTTTATATAGTAATATTTTTACTAACAAAGAAGGTTTTAATGCAAATGACTTATCATCTATTTCAAATACAGTTGGTAACATAAAAGATGCTGTAACTTCAATACCAGGCGAAGTAAATTCTATTAACAGACGTTTTACAGACTTTACATCAGGAATTCCAAATCAAATTGCTAATACTGCAACAGGAATAGTTAATAATGCAATTGCTCCTATTGCAGGTAATCTAAGCAATTTGCAAAACACCGTTGGTGGAATTCCAAATCAAATTACTGATACTGCAAGAGGAATAGTTAATAATGCAATTGCTCCTATTGCAGGTAATCTAAGCAATTTGCAAAACACCGTTGGTGGAATTCCAAATCAAATTACTAATACTGCAACAGGAATAGTTAATAATGCAATTGCTCCTATTTCAGGTAATCTAAGCAATTTGCAAAACACCGTTGGTGGAATTCCAAATCAAATTACTGATACTGTAAAAACGGTGACTGACCCTATAAAAGATGGTGTCAGCACATTAAAAGAAGAAGTGAGTAAAATACCAAAGGAAATAAGTAATGTTGAAGAACAAATTATGGGAAAAGTTGAAGATAAATTTCAATATGTAATAAAACAAATTGATGACAAAATCCAATATGTAATAAATCAAATTGAAGAAAAATTTCAATATGTAATAAAACTAATTGATGACAAAATTATATATGTTATAAATCAAATTGATGAAAAAATTCAATATGTTATAAATCAAATTAATGAAAAATTTCAATATGTAATAAGACTAATTGATGAAAAAATTACGTATGTAATAAATCAAATTAATGAACAAATTGGATATGTAATAAGACTAATTGATGAAAAAATTACATATGTTATAAATCAAATTAATGAACAAATTGGATATGTAATAAGACTAATTGATGACAAAATTACATATGTTATAAATCAAATTAATGAAAAAATTGGATATTTAATAGGTATTATTAGACGACTTGGAAATAAAATAGGTGAAACTTTGAATACTGGTATAATAGGACCTTTAAAATTATTGATTCGTGCAATTACAAACGTATTTGTACAATTATTTAACATATTAATGGAAATTGTTAATAAAATTGTTTCTTTACCTAGCTGTATATTTCTTTATCAATTTCAAATTATTGGTAGCATTTTCCAACGAATTTATAAATGGATAATGCCTGAATTTATTGAAAAATTTATATCTACTATATATAATTATACACTAAAAACACCTATTAATTATCTTTCTAACTGGTCAGGATATGACGCATTCTATGATAAATGTAACGTATTTAATGTAAAGGATGAAATTAATTCTATTAAAGATGGATTTAATAGAGCATCAACTGCATTTAAAGATAGTTTTGGTGATGTAGATTTCTCTAATATTGTTTAATAGTTTTTTTACAAAAAAATTTTATAAAAAAATAATATTTTATATTAATAGGATAAATGGTAAAAAAGAATAATGCTAATAAACCAATTACTAATCATAATGTTTTTTTTCATTGGTCACTTAAATTATTTGAATATATAAACCATTCTGTGTTTAGCTTAAATAATAGTAAATTTTTTGCAGGCGTTATAATGATTTTACTTAACGTAGGTTCAAAATTCATTACAATACAATTTAGTAAATCATCAGAAGAATATATGAAATACTCCATTAGTAAACAAATACTTATTTTTGCTATGGCGTGGATGGGTACACGTGATATTTATGCTGCGTTAGGATTAACCGCGGTTTTTACCATTTTATCTGACTTTTTATTTAACGAAGAAAGTTCCTTATGTATTGTTCCACATCAATATAGAGTTCTTGACAAACTAATGGATACGAACGATGATGGAATTGTTACAGAAGCAGAATTAAGCCAAGCTATGCAAGTTTTAGAAAAAGCAAAAAAAGAAAAACAAAAAGTACAACAGCAAAAAGCGTTTTCTAATTTCAATGTTTCAAAAATATAATTTTTTAATTAACTCTTTGAATAAAAATTTAATTGTGACAATGATCTTACACAAAGTTATAAATCAATTATAAATTATTATAAATCAATTATAAATTTTTAAAAATGCAAAATTTATTTTATTAATAACAATATATAATGGATTTCACGGCTTTTGCAGAAGCAACAGGTTCTTATGTAACTAATTTAGGTGTAATTGTAACCGCAAGTGGGTCAGCTACTGCTATTGGTAGTACATTCGAAGAAGCGTATTTGAATGCATACGAAATTGCAAAAAGTGTAGCTTTATCAAATGCTAAAACATATGCTGAATTGTCAAATCAAATTATTAGCACAGTTGTTGATACATATCCTAGTGCAACTGGACCTACTGGACCTAGTGGTGAAACAGGTGATACTGGTCCAACAGGTAACACAGGTTCAATGGGTCCAACAGGAAACGCTGGTTCAAGAGGCGAAACTGGTCCAAGAGGTGATACTGGTTCAAGAGGTGATACTGGTTCAACGGGACCAACAGGCGAAACTGGTTCAACGGGACCAACAGGCGAAACTGGTTCAACGGGACCAACAGGAAACGCAGGACCAACAGGCGAAACTGGTCTTACTATATTTCAAAGAACTGCATTGATTCATTCAAATCCATTTAATTTAGATGATACCATTTACAGAGATACATCATTGAATAATATTACTGATATATATAACATTGGTAGCGGAATTGATTCTTTATATACTAGTTCTTTGAATGATACAGATAATGGTATAGCTAATACAGCATTTGGGTATACAAATTTGTATAATAATACTAATGGAAGTTCAAACAGCGCCTTTGGATATGCAGCTTTATATAATAATACTGATGCTAAAATGAATACAGCAATGGGAACATTCGCACTATATTCAAATACATTAGGAGAGTCAAATGTTGCCATTGGTGGAAATTCATTATTATCAAATAAAGAAGGAAATAATAATACCGCTATTGGTGCAAATTCATTATTTTACAATACAGAAGGAACTGCGAATACAGCTATTGGAAAGGGTAGTTTATTTTCCAATACAACAGGAAATGCGAATACAGCTAATGGACTTAATAGTTTATTTTCCAATACAACAGGAAATTTTAATACAGCTAATGGATTTAATAGTTTACGTTCAAATACAACAGGAAATGCGAATACAGCTAATGGAGATAGTAGTTTATTTTCCAATACAACAGGAAGTTATAATACAGCTAATGGATTTAATAGTTTACTTTCCAATACAACAGGAAGTAGGAATACAGCTAATGGAGAGGGTAGTTTACGTTCAAATACAACAGGAAGTTTTAACACAGCTATTGGAGATAGTAGTTTATATTCAAATACAACAGGAAGTAGGAATACAGCTAATGGACGCAGTAGTTTAGGTTTCAATACAACAGGAAGTTCGAATACAGCTATCGGAGAGAGTAGTTTAGGTTTAAATACAGAAGGAAATTCGAATACAGCTATCGGAGTGAGTAGTTTAAATTTCAATACAACAGGAAGTTCGAATACAGCTATTGGAGAGAGTAGTTTATATTCAAATACAACAGGAAATTTTAATACAGCTAATGGATATCGTAGTTTATATTCAAATACAACAGGAAGTCGGAATACAGCTAATGGACTTAATAGTTTACTTTCCAATACAACAGGATTTTCGAATACAGCTATTGGAGAGAGTAGTTTATATTCAAATACAACAGGAAATTTTAATACAGCTATTGGAGAGAGTAGTTTATATTCAAATACAACAGGAAGTTCTAATACAGCTAATGGAGAGAGTAGTTTACGTTCAAATACAACAGGAAATTTTAATACAGCTAATGGATTTAATAGTTTATATTTAAATACAACAGGAAGTAATAATACAGCTAATGGAAATGGTAGTTTATTTTACAATACAACAGGAAGTCGGAATACAGCTAATGGAAAAGATAGTTTATTTTCCAATACAACAGGAAGTTATAATACAGCTAATGGATATAGTAGTTTATATTCAAATACAACAGGAAGTTATAATACAGCTAATGGAAAAGATAGTTTATATTCAAATACAACAGGAAGTTATAATACAGCTAATGGATATAGTAGTTTATATTCAAATACAACAGGAAGTTATAATACAGCTAATGGAAATGGTAGTTTATTTTCCAATACAACAGGAAATGCGAATACAGCTAATGGACTTAATAGTTTATATTCAAATACAACAGGAACTCGGAATACAGCTAATGGAAAGGATAGTTTATATTCAAATACAACAGGAAGTCGGAATACAGCTAATGGACTTAATAGTTTATATTCCAATACAACAGGAAGTTATAATACAGCTAATGGATATCGTAGTTTAGGTTTAAATACAACAGGAAGTTATAATACAGCTAATGGAGTTAATAGTTTACGTTCAAATACAACAGGAACTCGGAATACAGCTAATGGAGAGAGTAGTTTATATTCAAATACAACAGGAAGTTATAATACAGCTAATGGAAATGGTAGTTTAAGTTCAAATACAACAGGAAGTTATAATACAGCTAATGGAGTGGCTAGTTTATTTTCCAATACAGAAGGAAATTTTAATACAGCTAATGGACGCACTAGTTTATATTCAAATACAACAGGAAAGGAGAATACAGCTAATGGAAATGGTAGTTTATATTCAAATACAGAAGGAAGTTATAATACAGCTAATGGAAATGGTAGTTTATATTCAAATACAACAGGAAGTTATAATACAGCTAATGGAAATGGTAGTTTATTTTCCAATACAGAAGGAAATTTTAATACATCTAATGGACGCACTAGTTTATTTTCCAATACAACAGGAAGTAGTAATACAGCTAATGGATTGAGTAGTTTATATTCAAATACAACAGGAAGTTCGAATACAGCTAATGGAAATGGTAGTTTATATTTCAATACAACAGGAAAGGAGAATACAGCTAATGGACACACTAGTTTACGTTCAAATACAACAGGAAGTTATAATACAGCTAATGGAAAGGATAGTTTATTTTCCAATACAACAGGAAGTTCGAATACAGCTAATGGAAATGGTAGTTTATATTTCAATACAACAGGAAAGGAGAATACAGCTAATGGACACACTAGTTTACGTTCAAATACAACAGGAAGTTATAATACAG
>Ga0214919_10002099_pt1 | contig 31779 bp, 19 predicted proteins | sample LL1503_MetaG_FD_177994 | JGI IMG/M metagenome (GOLD analysis project Ga0214919, IMG submission 177994) | Freshwater microbial communities from Lake Lanier, Atlanta, Georgia, United States - LL-1503 | ecosystem: Environmental > Aquatic > Freshwater > Lake | place: USA: Georgia | collected... | reverse complement strand
CCCCGACAGACGGCCTTGGCGGAGCCGAAATTCGAATCCGTCCGGGGGTCGTTTTTAGGGTAAAAATCACCCCTCAGACGGCTACAGATTCGGACAGCGTTTTGCTAGAGCATTTGCTAGAGTTTGACCCTTCCGGAACCCCTTAAAAAACGCTAAACCCCTGATAATCAGGGGTTTAGTAAAGTGGCGGAGAGGATGGGATTCGAACCCACGATACCCTTTTGGGGTATACCCATTTAGCAAACGGGCGCTTTCGGCCACTCAGCCACCTCTCCAGGTCCTCTGTTATTTCAGGGGATAGGCAGTAATGGGGAGAGGCGGGCGATGGTCAAGGCACGAAGGTGGGTCGCGCGGATGTGCCGTAAACAGGGGCTCCGGAGGCCCCGTTCAGTCGAACGAGGGTACTTTTAGCGTGGCCCCGCCCTGCAAGGCGGATTGATGCGCGATCATCCCGGGGGCGGTGAAGGCCACGGCAGCGTAAACGTCGACCAAGGGCTTCCGAGCCTTGACGAGGCAATCGACGAACTCGTGCGTAATGAAACAGTGGGAGCCTTCATGGCCGCTGTCGTGGCGAAGGGGTTCCGGTAAGAGGTCGGTCTTCCACCACGCGGGCGCGGCATAACGCTCGACCACTTGCGCGGACCGCGAGAAGCCGCCGCTATCTTTCTCCGCGGTCGCCTTCGCACGGACGACGACGGGGCCGCCGAGGCCCGCAGGGTCGGCCTGATAGAAACTCATGCGGTCTCCGTAATAGCGAGCGCGCTCCCCACCCTTCTGCGCCCCACGCCACCAAACGGCCACGCGCATAGAGTTGCCACGATTGGTCCGGAATAGCGCCGTCTCGTTCCAGAAAGGGTTCTTGTAGGCGTTGTCCTTTAAAATAGGATCTTCGTCGCCCCAACCGTGGCACGAGACCTCAACGAGGCGCTCGCCCGTGATACCGAGCAAGTGCGCGGTACAATGGGTCGGGTAATGCATCGGCGGCAGGCCGTGGCGCCAGGTGCGTTGGCCGTTCTCGAAGTAGAGCGACTCGAGCCCGGGGTGGTGGTACTCGGATTCCACGTGGAAGAGACGGCCGAAGGCGCCCTCCTGGTAGAACTTGCGCGCGGAGATGGTGAGCTGCTGCCAGCAGCTAGTCTCGCCCATCATGTAAGTCAGGCCGGACTGCTTCACCGCGCCCACAAGCTGGGCGCACTCCTCGAGGGTCATCGCAGCGGGGACCGCGCTGAGCACGTGCTTGCCAGCCGCAAGGCAAAGGAGCGTGTGCCGGACATGCTCGGGCGCCGGGGTGGCCAAGAAGACGGCCTCGACCTTGGGGTCCTTAATGAGCTCCTCCAGCGAAGGGTAGGCTTTGGCACACCGGTAGGTCTTCTGCAGTCCAGCGCGGCGGTCCGCACGGAGGTCGCTCACGGCCTCGACGATGCAATCGGGATGCTCATGGAACTGAAAGGTCGCGCCGAAGCGGCCCCCAACGATGCCGACCCGGACCTTGCGGGGCTCGCTGGTAAAGGGGACCTGAGCCGAGAGGCTCAAGGCGCCAAGCACACCGAGGGAATTACACAGGAAGGTACGACGGGTGGTCATGGGGGCGGGGTTGCTCCTAGGTATAAGACTGAAAGCAATAGGAGTCTAGAGCGGAGACCGCCGCACCCGGCGACACGGGCGGGCGAAAGAGTTGAGGGGGATTGCTAGAGGTGGATTACAGAGTACGGGGTACAGCAGACGAGAGGACGGATTGCGAAGTACAGAGTACGGAGAAGACAAGGAGATGCACCTGGCAGAATGAGGAGTTTCCCTCGGTTTCGTATACCGATTGTGAATACCTTGCCCCGTAAATCAGGAACGCGGGCAGGATAGGTATTCCCACTCCAAACTGCTGCAGATAGATGACGTCAGACTTTCGCGCAGCAAAAGGCGCTCATTAAGGACAGCACGTGGTGCTGACCCTACCCCAACAAAAAGGGCGGCCCGGAGGCCGCCCTGGTTTGGCGTGAGGTCGTTATGCAGTCCCGACCCTTCCCATGCACTCAGATTGAGAGCAGGAACTCGGAGAGCTGCTTCTTCTGGGCGGGGGTGAGCTTCAGGTAACGCTCACGCGAGACCTTCGCTTCACCGTCGTGCGCCAGAATAGCAGCTTCGACCGTGGTGGCACGTCCGTCATGTAAGTAGGGCGCGCTATAACGCAGGCCCCACAGCGGCGAAGTACGCATTTCGCGCGCACCGGCTGGCGACTGGACGATCCCATCACCGAGCGAACCCATGTCGTGCAGGAGGAGGTCCGAATAGAGGCGGACTTCCTTACGGTCGAACGCGGGATCTTTGCTCGGGGCGGTCATCATGCTCGGGACGTGGCAGACGGCACACCCCGCGACCGTGAAGAGCTGTTGGCCGGCGGTGGCGGTCGGCGTGAGCTTCACGCCTGGAGGCGGGGCCAGGAACTTCATGAAGTTCGCGACCTTCTCGAAGTCAGCCAAACCCGTCGCGGGAGCATCTTCGGGGTCCAGAACGAAGTCAGCATTAGCGAGCTTCACCGCATCGCCGTTCGGGGCGTTCTCCGTTGGGAAGAAGCGATTGGTCACACCCATCTCGTTGCGGTAGGCGTCGGCGGCGAAGGCCAGGACGCTCGTCTGCTGAGCCTTCCAACCGAAGCGACCCAGGCGGGACTTGCCGCTAACGATGTCGGTCGTCACGACCGCCTTACCCGTCACACCGTCCATGGCCTGCTTGCGGACATTGCGCAGGATGGCGTCGTCCGGGATGGCATCAATTAGGCCCAGACCGAAGAGCGGGGTTGAATTACGATGCACGATGGTATTGGCCTCTGGCGGCACCGTTTCCGTGGCCGCCGGCAGGATCGCCTGATCCTGCAGTAACGAACCACCGAGCGCATCCAGCGAGTCGAACTTCCCGTTCTTGGTCAGGCCGAAGCGTGTGACATTACGAGCACTCCCACCGCCCGTGGCGCCGCTGCTATGACAAGCGACGCACGAACTCTCATTGAAGATCGGCCCGAGGCCGCCTTCGACATCTTCGGACTTTTCGAAATCGGCCTTACCATCGGCGAACAGCTGCAACTGCTCAGTCGTTAGACCCGCGAGCGGGTCACCGAGGAGCGGCTTGGCCGGATTCACCTTCGGGATGGACGGACGGAGGACGGGCCGTGGGCGCAGCGCGGGCTGCTGTGACGAACGGTCCGGGTTGAGGTGCGCATCGTCGGCCACGACCAAGGAGGCCGCGGCAACGAGGGCACACATTCCGATCAGACGGGTGTTGATCATTGGCGTGTTAGTTTGGTTTTTGCGGGAGCCCTGTGCGCTGCCCGTGAAGATACAATGACCGCAAACCCGCACGGAGTGAAGACCTCTACTGTTACTTTTGCCTTAAGGGAAAATGAAGGGGGAGGTAGGGACCGCACCACGGGCGGTCCTCGCTGCGTTCAGGCTTCATGGAAGCGCTGAGGGGCTAAAAACCGTCATATGGTAGGGACGCGACTGCGTCGCGTCCGTTCGCCCAATAGACGCAGAAATCCAACCACACTGGGCTATCCTCACCCTGCCAAGGTCGACGGACGCGACGCAGTCGCGTCCCTACCCGAGGCAGCACCTGATTCCTTCGCATATTGGATAGGTCGTGACGCCGTCCCGACCCTACCCGTTGCGCCACTCTACGCTCTTCTCCACACAAACGCCCCAAATCTATCGATTAAGAGGGTTGGCTGCGGTGGGAGGAGCCTTCAACTTGAGTCCTACCCTCATGCGCTTCCTCAAGTTATTCGCTGCCCTCCCCTGCCTTGTCGCGACCCTGGCGGCCAATGATGTTGGCCTCGAATCCGCTGGCCCGACGCGTTTCGGGGCACGCTTCGAAGAAGTCGACGGCAAGCGGGTTGCAAAGTTCAACGGCGACAAAGGCCTGACCGCCGCCTTCACCTTCGCCGCGGATGGCGAGACCACGGTGGCCGTGCAGGTGACCCTGCCGAAGGATGGGAAGGTAACGCTTAACGGGCGCTTAGCCAACAAGGCCATCGGCGGAGACGTCCAAGGCACCGGCCAGCCTCAGTGGGTCGAACTCGGCACCGCCCGCGTCGTCGCAACTATTCCGACCGCCCTTTCCCTGGAAGCCAGCGAACGTAAAGGTAACGTCGTTGTGCATGGCTTCCGTTTTGGTGCGAACGCCAGCGCGACCCCGGCCGTGAACTTCAAGACCGCCTACGCCGCGAACAAAGATGTTTCCATCGGCGACCGCGGTGGCCTCGGTGCCGCCACCTTCAAAGCGGACGGCATGCTGCTCGTCCCGGTCGTCGTTGAAAAGGCCGGCGAGGTCACGTTTGCTGCCCGCTTCACGCTCGCGGCAGCCATCAAGCGTACGCTGCAGTTCACCGCGACCGACGACCTTGAAGCCGTCCGCACGCGCTCCACGGTCGTCGACCTACCGCTCACGGGCACGGGCAAGATCGCCCAGTCTGCCGACTTCACCCTGTCGTTCCCGAAGGCCGGCACCTACCTGATTGCGATCGCGAGCAAGGCTGATGGCGACGCTGCGCTGACCGTTAACGGGCTGCTCATCCGTAAGGGCTCGAACGCTAACCTCTGGGCACTCCCCAACGGCAACGCGCAGTCGGTGCACTACGGTTACCCTTTACCCAAGGGCGAAACTGCCCTGTGGGCCTATGCGGAAGCCAAGTCAGCCCCTGGCCCGGCCGCGACCTACAACTGCGTCCTCGGCTTCGGCCAAGGCTACTTCGGCTTCCAACGTCGGGCGCTCGGAACGAATCCCGATGACCGCTGGTTCATCTATTCCCTCTGGGACAACGGGTACGTGAAGAATAACGTCAAGAACACCAACCAAGACCCCGAAGAACTGAAGAACGCCATCGTGCGCATGCTCGCCAAGGGCGAAGATGTGAAGGCCTACGCCTTTGACCATGAAGGCTCCGGCGGCCACAGCCACTGGGAATACCCTTGGAAGGACAATGAAACGTATGCATTCCTGCTGGGCGTGAAGCAAGATGGTACCGGTTCGATTTTCTCTACCTACGTCCGTGTCGACGGTGGCCAGTGGAAGTTCCTGACCTCCTTCCGCCGTCCGAACACCAAGGCCAAGCTCGATGGCCTCTACTCTTTCGTCGAAGACTGGTCGGGCTCCTCGGGCCAGCAGAAGCGCGTCTGCCAGTATTCCAACGTCTGGATTCGCAACACCGAAGGAAAATGGATTCAACTCCGCGAAGCCAAGTCCAGTGCCACCGCCGAACTCGGCCGCAGCGACTTCGACCACTACGTCGAAGGCAACGGCGTTGTCCTCAGCACTGGTGGCTACGGTGAGCCCAAGGGTAAGCGCGGCGTCGTCCTCCAGATTCCGGAAAGCAAGACCCCGCCCGCTATCGACGTCGATAAGTTGCCGACGAAGTAAGAGGTAGGGACAGGGTAAACGTGCAAAGGTGCAAATCGGCCGAAGGCCGGTGCAAAGGTGAACGAGAGTTCGGAGTACAGAGTACGGAGTACCGATAAAGGGCGAACGGACGCGACGCAGTCGCGCCCCTACCTAAACACAGGACGTGGGTGGGATCGCGGGATTGTGCTAATAGTGGAAGAGGCGGGCCTCCCGGCCCGCCTCTGAAGCACATACACCAAACCTATCGTTTCTTACCCTTTGAGGGCTCAAACCGACCCCAGTATTAAAGAAAAGACCCCAGAACTAGGTAAGCCTAGATTCCTAGGGTGAATACCCTAGGCTTGGGACTGGGGGGGCAAAGAAACCGTGCAAAGGTGCAAATCGGCCGGAGGCCGGTGCGAAGGTTGAAGGTGAAACCAGATTACAGAGGACGCTGAAGAGGGGGACCGGGAACCGGGGCGATGAACAGAGGGTGCGGCAAAGCCACGCCCCTACCTCACTGCATCGGGTAGGGTTGGCACTGCGTGCCAACCTAGCCTGTCTTTCGATTCCCCTAGGTCAGCACGCAGTGCTGACCCTACCTCGCCCCGATGCAGCCACCTGTGCACTTTTACACCTTTGCACTTAACTCTCTAGCCCACCAGTCCCCCTGAACTATCGTGCAATATCGTTCCGACCGAGGACTGTGATGCCGTGTTGCTGAAGAACAGAGGCAGCGAGTTCCTGCGCTTCGGTGCGGACGACTAAGCCATAGCGACCGTTGGGGCGGAATAAGAATGGATAGACGTAATGAATATTGATCTCGGCCTTGAGTAAAATGCCGGTGAAATCCTTCAGTTGGGCCTCGGACTGCAGTTCAATCGCTACCACCGGCACGGCATCATGCGCGAAACGGTGGGCATTGAGGACCTCCTCAGCACGCTCCGGGTAATCGACGACAATGCGGATGGTGGTCGAGTCGGTCGTATCCACGAGGCACAGTGCCATGATATGCACGTCGGCTTCGCCGAGCGACTCGACGAGCTCGTGCAGACGACCGACTTTGTTCTCCACAAAGATGGAGAACTGGCGCACGGGGCCGAGGTTTGGTTCATTCACGGTTTCAGAGCCCATCTAAGCACAACGTATGACACATCCCAAAGTTTTCTCCAGCCCTTTCGCATCGGATGAAACTTGCCACCTTCGCAGGCTGGGGTTTTTTGACCCTTATGCCTTTAGTCTTCTCTGCCCTTTTACTGGCCCAAGCAGCCATTCAGCTGCCCGAGACCGTCGTGGTCGAAACACGCCAGCCAGCACCCGTCACCGAAGCGTCACCCTCTGTCACCAAGATCGACGCCACCCAAGCATCTGAGTCTGGCTACCGCTCGCTGACCTCACTTTTAGGGACCACCCCAGGGGTCTTCGCCACCGAACAAGCCGGCGAGGGTTCCCAGTCCTCCCTCTTCACCCGCGGTACCAACTCCGCCCACACCGCGGTCCTACTCGATGGCCGCCGCTTGCCCGCTGGGTTCTCGGGCAGCTATGAGCTCGGACGTTACCGCCTCTTTGGTTTGTCATCGGTTGAAATCATGCGCGGGGCGTCGTCCTCCCTCTACGGTGCCAACTCCCTCGGCGGTGTGATTGACCTTCGCCTACAAGATCCACTCACCGCCAAGGCTGGCTCGTCGCTGGAGGCCGAAGCCGGCTCCTACGGACGCGCTTCGCTCGGCTACGCCTTCGCGACCAACAACGCCCGCACCGGCCAGCCCGCGACGCAGGGGACGGCCCTGTCAGTTACGACCTCGCAGGACGACGGGTGGCGCGCTAACGGCGGACGCGAGGCGTCCACGGCCTTAGTCAAATCCGCTTGGCAACTGTCTCCGCAACTCACCGCCGACCTGATTGGTTCGGCTGACCTTGGACGCGGCGGACTGCCCGGCTCGGAAACCGCGCCTAGCCTCGTCGACTGGCAGAAAGACAGCGGTTGGCTGATTTCCCCGGGTCTCCGCTATGTGGATGCCATCACCACGGCCACCGCATTCTGGTCGCGTGGCGGCACGCATGTGCGTAGCTTCACCGGCGGCGACCTGCAGAGCTATCGCCTAGCCACCGATGAACTGACCGCCTTCGCGGATTGGAAAGCGCGTACTGACCTCTCGTTCGGACTCGGGGCCACCTACGAACGTAATACCTTTGATCAGCTCGCCTATGCGACCCCGTGGGCGAACACGATTGAATCGTTTGGCCTTTGGGCGCATACCGACTGGAAGCCCACAGCCGCTGACCGACTCAAGGCCGGCGTCCGGCGCGATGACTTCAGCGACTTCGCGGGGAAGACGACGGGTGAAGTGACCTGGGGCCATATTTTAAATAAACAAGTCGCCACCCACCTTAAGGCGGCCACCGCGTACCGGGCGCCCTCGGCGAACGACCTCGCTTACGGCACTTCGCAAAACCTCATCCTCCGCCCCGAAGCGAACCGTGCCTTCGAGGCTGGCCTACGCTTCAACAACGCGGACCCGCGTGGCCCGAACTGGAGCCTTGTAGCGTTTGAAAACAACCTGACTGACCTGATCGACTACGACCCTAACGATAACTATAAAACCTTCAACATCGCGAAGGCGCGCACCCGCGGGGTCGAACTCGGCGTCGAAGCCCGTCCGACCAAGGGCATCCGCCTCTTCGGCGCGGCCACCTCCCTGCAAACCAAGGCCTTGACCAATTACTTGGGCATCGTCGCCGCTGGAGAGTCGCTACTACGTCGTCCGACCTTCACCCTCTCTGCTGGTGCGGAGATCACGCCCACGGAACGCTGGAGTTTCGGTGCAGGCCTCACGCTCCTGCATGGGCGCGTCGACTACGACTTTGGTAATTTCCAACGCGTCGACCTGCCGAACTCACTAGTCTGGCGGGGCTGGGCACGCTTTGCGTGGGATGACTCGACGGACCTAACCCTCCGCCTGGAAAACATCGGCGGCGAAACCGCCCCGCCGGCTGCTTTGGGCTACGGTGCCCAACCCCGCTCGGTCTACGTCGGCGTGGCGAAGAAGTTCTAGAAAATAAAAGTGGGACGGGTGGACTCGGGGAGTTACAGTGGAAAAGTGCAAAGGTGTAAAAGTGCACAGGTGGCTACATTGGGGTAGGGGCGCGACTGCGTCGCGTCCTCTGTTCATCGCCCCGGTTCCCGGTCCCCCTTTTCAGCGTCCGCTCCTTCTCTGTCCTCCGAACTCTCGTTCACCTTTCACCTTTGCACTTTTGCACGGTTTCTAGCTTTCTCGCGCTTCGCGCGCCGTCCCCTCTTGCCTCCCGAGCGGTTTAGGGCATAGTTCAACTTCCTTCCTAATGAGCCGGTATTATTTCGCTTACGCCTCTAACCTTGACGCCGCTCAGATGGAACGCCGCTGCCCGGGCCTGCAATACCGCGGGAAGGCCTTCCTGCCCAAGCACCGCCTCGCGTTCACGCACATGAGCACGACTTGGGGCGGTGGCGCGGCCGATATTTTGGAAGACATGGATTCTCCTGGCGTCTGGGGGGCCGTCTATGAACTCACCTTGGACGACTGGAAGCGCCTCGGGGAGGCCGAAGGTTCGCCCTATAAGCGCGTCACCGTCACCGTCTGGGAAGCCGGCGTTGAGGAATGCCCACTGGAATGTGATGCCTTTAAGGTCATCGACATTACCGGCCCGCACCTCCCATCTAAAGTATACCACGACAAGATCGTCCGCGGTGCCTTAGCGCGCGGGCTCCCGGCGGGCTGGGTCACTTGGCTGCGCGGACTTTCCGCCAAAGGCTGACCGTGGCGAAGGCTAAGGCCCGCTGCTTTTGGTGCGGGGATGACCCGCTTTATGTCGCCTACCATGACGACGAATGGGGCGTGCCCGTGCATGACGACAGACAGCACTTCGAGCAACTTATCCTCGAAGGCGCGCAGGCCGGGCTCTCGTGGCTGACCGTCCTACGCAAGCGCGAGCACTACCGCAAAGCCTTTGCGGGATTTGACCCGAAGAAAGTCGCGCGCTTCGATGCGAAGAAAATCAATGGGCTAATGCAGAATGCCGGCCTCGTCCGCCATCGCGGCAAACTCGAAGCCGCCGTCGGTAACGCGCGGGCCTTCTTGACGATTCAAACCGAGCATGGAGGCTACGATGCTTGGCTCTGGGCCCAAGCGAAGGCCTTCCCTGCCAAGCGTGATCGGATGGCTACGACCTCACCCTTGGCCGAACACCTCTCCAAGGAACTCCGCAAGCGCGGCATGAAATTCGTCGGCCCTGCAATCATGCACGCAACCCTCCAAGCCATCGGGGTTTACCAGGATCACCTCCCGGGGTGCTGGAAGCACGGCAAAAAGTAGAGGCTGGTTGGGGCTGAAGGGATTCGGTGCAAAGGTGCACAGGTGGCTCCATCATGAATGAGGCGTGAGCGGAATTTGCGGTTAGCGGGTAGGGAATGCATACGCGGACACAGGTCGCGCACTGTTCCGCTCAACCTTTGCACTTTTCACAGGCCTCCGGCCGATTGTCACCTTTGCACGTTAACTATCCCCCATCCCCTATCCCCTATCCCCTTTCCCCCTAATTCACGGGAACCTTTCGCCTCATTTAGACTCATAAATCCCATCGACAGCCCAAAGGGTCAGGTTCAATCCTTTTACACCCCTAGGCACCCCACCCCTTACCCCTCTATGTTTCCCCACACACGTACCCTCGTAGCCTTGACCGCTCTGGCGCTCTCGGCCCTTACGGCCCCGGCCGCCGACGCCCCGAAAAAGGCCGACGCCCCGAAGAAAGCCGCCGCTAAGCCAACCGGCAAATACATGGAGATGGACTACGGTCGCTTCTTGAGCGCCTCCATCGACAACGCCCAAGGCAAGAGCCCTTTTGAGAAGAAGGGCTGTGCGGCCAATAAGGCCGTGCTCGTGAACCTTGGAACCGAAGATGCCGGTTACGCCTTCGATACCGAAACCCTCCGCGGTGCTGGCCTTTGGTCCGGCGGCTGGTTCAAGCGCAAGGGCGTCGCCTTCGATGGCGGACACGGCCCCAACCCGGCTCCGGCCGAAGGTGCCGACCTCTTTGCCGAAACCAACCCCGGCCCCGGCTGGAGCCAAAACGGCAGTTTTGCTGAGCCTCGCAAGCTCCCCGTTGGCCCGGCGAACGTGATGTCGCCGATTCCACTCGGCCCGCTCCCGCGCGAACACTCCAAATACCTCGGCCTCTACCTCGCTGGTGATCGCGTCACCTTCGCCTACACCGTCGGTGGCGCCAGCCTCCTCGAAAGTGCTGAACTCGAAACCATCGGCGGCGTCAAAGTCCTTAGCCGTAGCTTCACCGTCGTCTCAGGCGAACTCAATGAATCCGTCCGCCTCGCTGACCTCCCCTATGGTGGCAGCATGAAGGCCAACGGCCTCACCGCTTCGCTAACGCTCAGCAAGGGCAAGGCAGGCGACGAACTCCCGACCGAAGTCGCCGTCCACGGAGTCAACGGCCTGCTCACCACCGAAGGTAACGTGCTGGTGCTCAAGCTGGGCAAGGTCGCCGCAGGCACGAGTTTTAAGGTCTCCTTTGCCCATGGTGGCAAGGATATCGGCACCCTGACCAAGGCGGCCGCTGGTAGCGCCAAGCCCACCGACCTCCGCGCTTTCACTAAGGGCGGCGAGTCGCACTGGAAGCAGGACGTCGTCACCGAAGGCGTCCTCGGCGAAATCGACCAAGCCAAGCAGGCCGATACCGTCAAGGAACAACTCGCGAAGGCCACCGATGCGAACAAGAAGGCTGCGCTCCAGGACAAACTCGCGGAAATTCTCAACGCACCCTACCTCGTTGATAACGTCACTGTCCCCGAGACCAACCCTTACAAGTCTTGGATTCGCGTCGGCGCCCTCGCCTTCTTCAAAGACGGCCGCATCGCCTTCTCCACCTGGAGCGGTGACGTCTGGGTCGGTAAGGTCTCCGATGATAAGCTGAGCAAAATAACTTGGCACCGCTACGCCACCGGCATCTTCCACGCCCTCGGCCTGACGGTTGTCAACGAACAGCTCTACGTCCTCGGTCGCGACCAAATCACCCGCCTGCACGACCTCAACGGCGACGGCGAGGCCGACTTCTACGAGAACTTCAATAACGACGTCCAGGTCACCTCGAACTTCCACGAGTTCACCTTCGACCTCCAGACCGACTCCCAAGGTAACTTCTACTTCCTAAAGGGCGGCCCCGTGAATCCGGGTGGCCGTGGCTGGGGTCCGCTCAGCGACCACCATGGTTGCATCTTTAAGGTCTCCCCAGACGGTAAGAAGTTCGAAGTCTACGCCACGGGCATCCGGGCCCCGAACGGCATGGGCGTCGGCCCCAACGGCGAAATCTCCAACGGCGACAACCAAGGCACTTGGGTGCCCGCCGACTACATCCACCTCTCGAAGCCGGGCGACTTCATCGAAGTCCCTGACCTCGCGCACAAAGAGCCGGCGCCCACCAAGTACGGCACGCACCTCTGCTGGATCCCCTATGACGTCGACAACTCCAACGGCGGTCAGACTTGGGTCACCAGCAAGAAGTGGGGGCCCTTCGAAGGCCGCATGCTCTACCTCTCGTACGGCAAGTCCTCGCTCTTCGGCGTCCTCCAGGAACGCGTCGGCGATGTCGCTCAAGGGGGCGTGGTCAAGTTCCCGCTGAAGTTCACCACGGGCCAGATGCGCGGGCGCTTCAGCCCGATCGACGGTCAGCTCTACACCTCTGGGCTCAAGGGTTGGCAGACGAACGGTGTGAAGGACGGCGCCATCCACCGCGTGCGCTACACCGGTAAGTCCGTCACCATGCAGGAATCCCTGCACGTCACGACCAAGGGAATCACCATCGGTTTCTCTGGCGCCCTCGACAAGAAGTCCGCTGGCGATGTCCAGAACTACTCCATCGAGCAATATAACTACCTGTACTCGGGTGCCTATGGCTCCGCCGACTACAAGGTCAGCAAGCCCGGCGAGAAAGGCACGGACCCCGTGGCCATCAAATCGGTGACGGTTTCGGCCGACGGTAAGTCCATCTTCCTCGAAGTCCCCGGCCTCAAGCCAGTCGAGCAGATGCGTATCAAGATGAACCTCAAGGCCGCGGATGGTTCGCGCGTGCCTGATGAAGTCTGTAATACGATTAACGTGGTGCCGGAGAAGCAGGGCGAAGACTACCGTAGCTTCGCTAAGTAATCCCTCTCAGCGTCCCTAGACGAAGGCCCGGCTCACGCCGGGCCTTTTTATTGCTGGTCGCTTGCCATGGGCGGGCGAACTGATGCAATAAGTGGCGACCTGTAGCCATGCCGTTCCGACGCCTCCTCGCCCTGCCCTGTCTAGTGCTCCTCGCCCTCGCGACGTCCGTCTTCGGCGCTGAGCCAGGCCTAAGCGCGAGCTTCACTGCCGGCGGCCTGACTGATACGCGTACGGATCGCATGCTGGCCCTCTACGTTCCGGCGGGCCAACCCATCACGCCTTTCCTCAAAGCCGGCCCGTTCACCGCGAAGTGGGAAGGCCAGATTGAGTCATCCATCCGCGGAAACTTTACTTTCAGCGCAGAAACGTCGGGCAATTTTAAGTGCACGATTAACGGTCAGGTCGCTTGGGACGGCACTGGCCCCAAGACCATCCAGATTAACCAAGGAGCTAACAAGATTTCCGCCGAGTTCACCTCCGCCGCGCAAGGCGACAGCTTCGTTCGCTTCTTCTGGCAGTCGAAAGAGTTCCCGCTCGAGCCCGTACCGCCGATGGCGCTCGCGCATGAGCCCACCCCCGCCGAGCAAACGGGCGAACGCCTCCGCGCTGGACGACTACTCTTCGCCCAGCTGAATTGCGCCGCTTGCCACACCGATGCCACCAAGGTCCCCGCCAAGGGCACTGGCATGCCGGAACTCGGTCAACTCGCTCCCTTGCTGAGCGGTTTCGGTGCGAAGTATAATCCCAACTTTCTCACGGAGTGGATTGCCGACCCGCACTCCATTCGCCCGGGCACACACATGCCAAAGATTTTCACGGGCCCTGACGCTGGCCAGAAAGCCGCCGACCTCGCCGCCGCGCTCACGCAAGGTGAAGAACCCAAGGCCGGCACGAAGCCCAAGGCCGAGGACGGCCTCGCTGGCGGCGCACTCTTTGCGAACCTCGGTTGCATCGGTTGCCATCAACGCCCTGACGCTGAAGTCGCGGGTAGCCCCAGCCTCGGACGTATCCCCCTCGCTCACCTCAGCGATAAGTATCAGCTCCGCGTTGAAGCCCTCGCGACCTACCTCAAGGACCCGTCCGCCAACTACGCCGCCACGCGGATGCCGCACTTCCGTCTTAACGATGAGGAAAGCACGCAGCTCGCCACCTACCTCCTACTCAATGGCCGCATGATCAAACGTAAGGCCATCCAGGGCGACGCCACCCGTGGTGCGCAGTTACTCGTCAGCGCTGGCTGCCTCAATTGCCACGCTGGCATGCCCGCCACGACGCAGCCCGCCTTGACGATTGTCCAGAAAGCCGATGACAAAGGCTGTTTGGCGAGCACGCCCGCCACGCGCGGCACGGCCCCGGACTACGCGCTCAACGCTGAGCAACGCGCCGCCCTGAAAGCCTTCCTGCACACCGACCTCGCAGCGTTGAAGCAGGATGTCCCCGCCGAGTTTGCCACGCGCCAGATCAAAGACCTGAACTGTATCGCCTGCCACGCCCGCGACAACGCCAGCAGCACCTGGGCGAAGGTCGATGACGAGTCTCGCAAGCTCCGTGCGGCCCTGCCCGCCAAGGATCACGTCGAAGGCGAACCGGTGCCCGATGCCCCTGTCCCCGCGCTCACCTGGACCGGTGAGAAGCTGCGCAATGATTGGCTCGTGAAATTCCTTTCCGGCCAAGTCGAAGCCAAGCCACGTCCGTGGCTCATCGGACGCATGCCCGGCTTTGCGCACTACGCTGAAGGCCTTGCACTCGGCTTCGCGCACCAACACGGCCTCCCGCAAAAGGAAGTGGCCGAAGCCGCTCCGAATGAAGCCAAAGTGAAGTTCGGGGAAACGCTGCTGGGGAATAGCGGTGGCTTTAACTGCATCCAATGCCACGGCCTAGGGGACCAAGCTGCGACCGCCGTCTTCGAAGCACCGGCGATCAACTTCGTGCAATCCATTGAGCGACTCCGCAAAGGCTACTTCGCGCGCTGGGTGATGGCCCCGACCCGTATCGACCCTGAAACCAAGATGCCGAAGTATGCGGACCCCGAAGGCATGACCCAGCTCACTGATCCCCTGGATGGCAAGGGCGCCGAGCAATTCGATGCCATTCGAGAATACCTCCGGACGGTGAAGTAGTCCCGGCCAGGGGGACTTAGACTTATAAACAATATAAGTCACTGTCCTTCAAGCGTTAGCATCACTTAAAACCGGGCCTTTCCGGGCCTGGTACCTTCTATTCGCAGGCTATTCGCAGCAACAGACGGAAAAAACTTCCCCACCCGACCTTGAAGCGGACGAGGTTCGCTTAGGAAGTTACTCGACTGTAACCGAAAGTCCTTATGCTCGGACTTCACCCCAAGTCCTCTCTTATGTCCCAACTCAATCGTCGTACGTTCATCAAGAACACGGCCATCGCTACCGCGGTGGCTGGCCTCAGCGCCCGCAGCTTCGCTCAATCCACGGGTGCCAATGGTGACCTTCGCGTCGCCGTCGTCGGCTTCCGTAGCCGCGGCATGGAGCACATCAAGGAGCTCCAGAAGATCAAGGGCGTCCGCATCGTCGCTCTCTGCGACGTGGACGCCACCGTCGTCGCCAAGGGCCTGAAGGCCATCCCGGGCGCCAAGGGTTACTCCGACATCCGAAAGATGCTTGAAGACAAGGATATCGACGCCGTCTCCATTGCTTCGCCAAACCACCAGCACTCCATCCAAGGGATCTGGTCCCTCCAGGCCGGTAAGCACCTCTACGTCGAAAAGCCCCTCTCGCATAATATCTTCGAAGGCCAGCAGCTCGTTGCCGCCTCGCAGCACTTCGACAAGCTCATCGTCCAGGCCGGCACGCAAAGCCGCTCCGGCGCCGGCATCATCGCGGCCGTCAAGGACGTCCATGCTGGCAAGTACGGCAAGGTGAAGGTCGCCCGCGCGATCTGCTACAAGCGCCGCAAGTCCATCGGCCCGGCCAAGAAGAACGAAATTGCTTCGTCCATCGACTACGATCTCTGGAACGGCCCAGCCGACATCCAGGAATCGATCCGCGGCAACCAGTCCGATAAGAACTCGGAAACCACCAGCACCGGCGCCGTCCACTACGATTGGCATTGGTTCTGGAACTACGGCGGCGGCGACCTTTGCAATCAGGCTATCCACCAAATCGACATCGCTCGCTGGTTCCTCGGCACGCATGAAGTCGCCCCGGAAGTCATTTCCATCGGTGGTCGCTTTGGCTACGTCGACTGCGCCGAGACCCCGAACACCTTCCTCTCGATTCACAACTACGCGAACGCTCCCCTCATCACTGAAGTCCGCGGCCTGACCGCTGACGGCAAGATGGGCGGCCCGTCCGACAAGTTTGGCAAGTTTAAGAAGTCGCCAGAAATCGGCATCATCGTCGAGTGCGAGAATGCCACCATTGTGGTGCCGGATTATAACTCCGCGCAGGTCTACGACGCCAAGGGCGAGCAGATTAAGTCCTACGGTAAGGCCGTCGACCAAGTCGACCTCACGGGTGGTGCTTCGGGCCACCATGCTAACTGGGTTGCTGGTATCCGCAAGGGTTCGAGCGAAGGCATCCACGCTCCCGTCCGCGAGTGCCACCTCTCCACCGCCCTGGTCCACTCCGCCAACATCTCCTTCCGCCTCGGCGCGAAGAAGAGCCCCGGCGAGATCGCCGAAGCCGTCAAGGCCAACGCTGGTTTGGCTGAAGCCTATGGCCGCATGAAGGAACACCTCGGCGTCAACGGCATTAACCTCGACGAATCTAAGGCTATCCTCGGCCTCCCGCTCACTCAGGATACCAAGACCGAGCTCTTTACTGGCGCCAACGCCGACGCTGCTAACCGCGACCTCGTGGCGAAGCGCGAAGGCCGCGCGGGCTTCAAGATCCCGACCAAGTTCTAAGCTCCCACCATCGAGGCGGAGCGGTCGCAAGGCCGCTCCGCCTCACTCTTTTATAACTAAACAACCATGTACAAGACCCTCCTCACCCTCGCCCTGCTGCCGCTGGTAGCCGTGGCCGCCGAGCCGATCTTCAACGGCAAGGACCTCACTGGTTTCGCCAAAAAAGGCGGCGAAGCCACTTACGCCGTCAAGGACGGCATCCTCGTCGGCACCTCGACGTTGAACACGCCCAATACCTTCCTGGCCACGACGAAGGACTACGCGAACTTCGTCCTCGAGTACGACTTCCTCAATGACCCGCGCCTTAATTCTGGCGTCCAAGTCCGTAGCCACGCCTACGACAAGGAAACCTCCATCGTCGACGCCGCTGGCAAGACCATCAAGGTCCCCGCGGGCCGCGTGCACGGTTACCAAGCGGAAATCGACACCGACCCGAAGAACGTGCGCAAGCCTGACACTCAGGCGCGCATGTGGTCCGCTGGCTTGTACGAAGAAGGCCGTCGTGGCTGGATCGTCCCAGGTTTTGGTGGCGGTGACGCCCTCGCCTTCTCCAAGCAAGGCCGCGAAATCTCCAAGGTCGGCGAATGGAACCACGTGAAGGTGGAAGCCTTCGGCAACCACATCCGCACCTGGCTCAACGGCGTGCAGCGCGTCGACGTCCGCGACGATGGCGACCTCACAGGCTTCATCGCCTTTCAGGTGCACGGTATCGGCGCCGCCAAGGACCGCGCTGGCACCACCGTGCAGTGGAAGAATATCACCCTCACGGAAATCCCCGACAACACCCTGACCGACTCCGAGAAGACCGATGGCTGGGCACTACTATTCGACGGCACGAGCACCAAGGGCTGGCGCTCCGCCAAGGGTCCGAAGTTCCCGGAATCCGGCTGGTCCGTCGTCGACGGCACCCTGCGCACCGCCGCTTCGGGCGGTAAGGAATCCGCCGCCGCGGGCGACATCATCACCCTCGGTACCTACAAGCAGTTCGAGGTCTCGGTCGACTTCAAGCTGACCACGGGCGCCAATAGCGGACTGAAATACTACGTCCAGCCGGACCTCAACCACGGCGCGGGCTCGGCCTTCGGCCTGGAGTTCCAGATGCTAGACGACGCGGTGCATGCCGACGCCAAGCTCGGCCGCGACGGTAACCGTACGGTGTCTTCGCTCTACGACCTCATCACGGCTAAGAACAAGCGCCCCAACGCCATCGGCGAGTGGAACAACGCCTACGTGATTACCAAGGGCACCAAGGTCGAACACTGGCTCAACGGCCGTCTGGTGGTCTCCTATGACCGTAGCACCGACGAGTTCCGTGAACTGGTGAAGAAGTCGAAGTATGCTGACCCGAAATACGGCAAGAACTTCGGCGAATGGGAATCCGGCCACATCCTACTCCAGGAGCACGGCGATGAGGTCTGGTTCAAGAACGTGAAGCTCCGCGACCTGTCCAAGTAAGTTCCGGACCAGTCGACGATTGAAGCGGGCCACTCGGCCCGCTTTTTTGTGCCCTTGCCTGAGCCGTCCGGGCGGCTATCCCTGAGTCACCCCGCCATGCGTTTCCTGAAGCACCTCTACGTCCAGGTCCTGCTCGGCATCGCGTTAGGTGTGGCCCTCGGGTTGGGCTGGCCGAGCTTCGGAGCCAGCCTCAAGCCGGTGGCCGATGGTTTTGTGAGCTTGGTCAAGATGCTCATCGCCCCAATCATCTTCTGCACGGTGGTGGTGGGCCTGGCCGGCATGGGAGACCTTAAGAAAGCGGGTCGGATCGGCTGGAAGGCCTTCGTCTACTTCGAAGTCGTCACGACGCTTGCGCTCGGCATCGGGCTGGTGGTCGCGAACCTCTGGCAACCTGGGGCGGGCTTCCACGCCACGCCCGCCAGCCTCAACGCCCAAGACATCGGCACCTTCACCGCCGCGGCGAAAGACCAAAGCGTGGTCGCCACCCTGCTGCACCTTATCCCGAAGACGTTCGTCAGCGCCTTCGCAGAAGGCGACATCCTGCAGGTCCTCCTCCTTGCGGTCCTCTTCGGCCTGGCCCTCAACCGTCTCGGCCCAACGGGCGAACCCGTGCTCAAACTACTGCAGGATATCACCCGCGTGTTCTTCGGTATGGTCCATCTGGTGACCCAGCTCGCCCCGCTCGCCGCCGCCGCGGCCATCGCCTTCACCCTCGGTAAATACGGTGCCGGGCCACTCGTGCAGCTGGGTCAGCTATTACTGTGCGTCTACCTCACCTGCGCGGTCTTCATCTTCGGCGTACTCTGGTTTATTGCGCGCCTTGCTGGCTTTAGTTTATTTAAGATCCTCCGGGTCATCCGCGACGAACTCCTCATCGTACTTGGGACGTCGTCCTCCGAAACCGCCTTACCTGGCCTAATGGAAAAGATGGAGCGCGTGGGCTGCGACCGCACCTCCGTCGGAATACTCGTCCCCGCGGGCTACTCGTTCAACCTCGATGGCACCTGTATCTACCTGACGATGGCCGCGCTGTTCATTGGGCAGGCGATGGACATTCCACTCTCATTAACCCAGCAACTCACGCTTATGGCAGTACTCCTCCTAACCTCTAAAGGCGCAGCGGGCGTGACGGGTAGCGGGTTCATCACGCTCGCGGCGACGCTGGCGGTGACCGGCACGATTCCCGTCGTCGGTATCGCTCTCATCCTCGGGGTCGATCGTTTCATGTCCGAAGCGCGCGCGGTGACTAACTTCATCGGCAACGCGGTCGCCACGCTCGTCATCGCTCGCTGGAACGGTGATTACGACGCCACGAAGGGCGACGCAGTGCTGCGCTGACGCCTTGGGCTTGCAGGCATGCGGGCGTGACCCACGCTGGCGCCATGCGTCTGCTTGCCCTGCTCTTACTCATCCCCAGCCTCGGCGCCACCGATGCAGCGACCGCACCCATCGCGTTGGAACTAAAGGTCATGACCTTCAACCTGCGCTATGCGAGCACGTCGATGCCACATGCCTGGTCGGTGCGGCGGCCAGTGACCAAGGCTTGCCTCGAGCAGACTGCGCCTGACCTGATCGGTACCCAAGAAGGTTTGGCCGCCCAGCTGGCCGACATGCGTGCAGACCTGCCTGCTTATGCGATGCTCGGCCAAGGCCGCGAAGGCGGCGACAAGGGTGAATATATGGCCATCTTCTATCGACGCGACCGCTTTGAGTTACTCGAGACCCATGACTTCTGGCTGTCGGAAACCCCCGAAGTGGTTGGCTCCAAATCATGGAACACCTCCCTGCCCCGCATGGTCACGTGGGCTCGCTTCCGCGACAAGGCCACCGGTAAGGCCTTCGTCTTCGCGAACACCCATTTTGACCACATGTCCGAAGACGCCCGCGCCCAATCGGCTAAACTCGTCCGAGCACGCTTCAGCGCACTCAAGCCGGAGAGCCCCGTGCTGCTGGTCGGTGATTTCAACAGTGCCGCTAAGGCGAGCGCGGCTTACACGACGTTGACCGAGGGCGGCTTTCTCACCGACCTTTACCGGACGGCCCCTGCACGGAGCGGAGAAGACCTGAATACGTTCCATGGGTATCGGAAACCCGGACACGACGGCGTCCATATTGACTGGCTGCTCGGACGCGGGGGCTGGCAGGCCAAGGCGGCAGAGGTCATCACTTTCGAGGTCAAGGGGCAGCACCCGAGCGACCATTTCCCAGTCATGGTGAAAGTCGGGCTCGAGTAGGCTGTTGGCCTGCGGTCAGCCTTGCGATGGCTATAGAATCGCCCAACCTCATCCCATGCGACCCCTGCTGGCATGGCTGCTGACTGCTTGCGCCGCTCTGGCTGTCACGGAAGCGAAGCGCCCGAACATCCTCTTTTTCATCATGGACGACTGGGGAAACGGTCATGCCGGTGCCTATGGTTGTCCTTGGGTTAAGACGCCGAACTTCGATCGCGTGGCCCGCGAAGGCTTGCTGTACACGAACGCCTACACGCCAACCGCCAAGTGTGCTCCGTCGCGTTCAACCATCATGACAGGCCGCTACCCTTGGCAGCTGGGCGCGGCGGCCAACCATCAATGCATCTTTCCTCCGGAATACGGTATCTTCCCCGAAGCCCTCACGAGCGGCGGCTACTTTTACGCCTCGACCGGCAAGGTCTGGGGCCCCGGGAGCATGCTCGACGCCCAAGGAATACGACGCCCCTATGCCGGCAAGGTCTACGACAAGGCTATGGCCAAGCCGCCGGCCACGGGCATGACGAATAACGACTACGCCAGTAACTTCGCCGCCTTCCTCCAAGACACCCACGCAGACCAACCATGGTTCTTCTGGGCTGGCCCCATTGAGCCGCACCGCGAATACGAAGCGGGCAGCGGGGCTCGCATCGGCGGAAAACACACGTCGGACATCGACCGTGTACCTGGCTACTGGCCCGACAACGAGACGGTGCGTAACGACTTACTCGACTACGCCCTCGAGGTCGAACACGCCGACCGCCACTTAGGCCGGATGCTGGCCGAACTCGAACGTCGCGGTGAACTCGACAACACTTTGGTCATGGTCACGAGCGATAACGGGATGCCCTTCCCGCGCGTTAAAGGCCACACCTACGAAAATGCCAATCACCTGCCGCTGGCAATTCGCTGGCCCAAAGGTATCAATGAACCTGGCCGCAAGGTGGAAGGCTATGTGAGCTTCATCGACCTCGCCCCGACCTTCCTGCAGGCCGCTGGCCTCGATTGGTCCAAGACCACGCTCGCACCCACACCTGGCCGGAGCCTCTTCGATACCTTTGCCAATACGGCTGGTCTTACTTCAACCCGTGACCACGTCTTGGTCGGGCGCGAGCGTAACGACTTCGGCCGACCCAACGACGAGGGATATCCGGTCCGCGGGATTATCAAGGGCGGCCTCTTGTTTGTAGAAAACTCGGAACCTTCCCGCTGGCCGTGTGCCAACCCGGAGACCGGCTACCTCGATACGGACGCTAGTCCCACCAAGTCTTATATCCTCCAAGCCCGCCGTGATAAAGGCAGCGACCCGTTCTGGAATCTTTGCTTCGGTAAGCGACCCGCCCAAGAGCTCTACGACCTCAAGACCGACCCCGACTGTCTGCGCAACTTACAGGGGACGGCTAACGCCGACTCCGCTGAAAAGCTCCGCACGCAAATGTGGGGTGAGCTCAGGGCCCTCGGTGACCTCCGGGCGATCGGGCGCGGGTCCGAATACGAAGCCCATCCCTCGGCCGATGTCCAACGCCGGGGCTTCTACGAACGGTACCTCCGCGGTGAAAAAATTAACACTAACTGGGCAACGCCCTCCGACTTCGAAAAAGAGCCCCTCCGATGAACCTACTCCGTGCCACCGTCGCGCTACTCGCGGCCGCTTGCTCCGCTTTTGCCGCCGAGGAGAAGCGCCCCAACATCGTCTTCTGCTTCGCCGACGATTGGGGGCGCTACGCCGGCGCCTACGCGAAGATTGATGGACGTCCGGGGATCAACGACGTCATCCGCACGCCCAACATCGACCGTATCGCCTGTGAAGGGGTGCTCTTCCGGAATGCTTTTGTCACCGCCCCCAGCTGCACGCCGTGCCGTAGCTCGCTCCTCTCGGGACAATATTTCTTCCGCACGCACCTAGGCGCCATCCTTAACGGCGCCAAGTGGGATAGCTCGATTCCAACGTATCCGCTCCTCCTACTCGATTCAGGCTATCATATCGGCAAGAGTCATAAAGTTTGGAGTCCCGGTACGCCGGCCGACGCCCCTTACGGTGGCCAGAAATACGCGTACGAGAAATCGGGGCGGCGCTACAATAACTTCTCCGAGAACGCCACCGAGCGCGTGAAGGCAGGCGTGAGCTTCGCCGACGCTAAGGCTGAGCTCCTCGCCGAGGTCCGCGGCAACTTCCAGTCCTTCCTCGGCGATCGCAAAGGCACGCAACCCTTCTGCTATTGGTTCGGGCCGACGCTCACGCACCGCACCTACGAGAAGCACAGCGGCGTCAATCTCTGGGGCATCCGCCCCGATGACCTGAAGGGCAAGTTACCGCCCTTCCTGCCCGATGTCCCTGAAGTGCGCGACGACATCGCCGACTACATGGGTGAATGCCAAGCGTGGGATGCGGGCGTCGGCGTGCTCATCGCCGAACTCGAGCGCCGCGGCGAACTCGACAACACCATCTTCGTCATCAGTGGCGACCACGGCATGCCCGGCGTGCCCATGGGCAAGTGTAACCTCGTCGACCACGGTACGAACGTCGCCCTCATCGTCCGCGGCCCGGGCATCAAGTCCGGGCGCATCGTCGATGACTTCGTGAACCTCATGGACTTGGCGCCAACGTTCCTGGAAATCGGCCGTGTCGCCCGACCTGAAGTTATGACGGGCAGAAGCATCGTACCGCTCCTGCAGGCCACTCAGGCTGGCCAGATTGACCCGACCCGCACCTGGGTCGTGACCGGCCGCGAACGCCATGTGGCCTCGGCTCGCGAAGGCAGCCTGCCCTACCCGCACCGGGCGCTACGCACGAAAGACTTCCTCTACATCCGAAATTTTGCACCGGATCGTTGGCCCATGGGCAGCCCAAACTTTACCTCGCGGGCAGAACTGCCCGCCTTCGAAAAACTGGAGAGGGCCACGTATACCGCCTTCGCCGATATGGATGCCAGCCCGACCAAGGCCTGGGTCATCCATCACTTCGACGACCCGCAATACAAGTGGGTCTATGACCTAAGCTTCGGGAAGCGCCCCGGTGAAGAACTGTACGACTTGGCCAAGGACCCTTACCAAATCAAGAACGTCGCCGCCGACCCGGCCTACGCCGACCCCCTCCGTCAACTTGGAGCGCAACTACTCGCCACGCTCAAACAAGTCGCCGACCCGCGGGTTGGGCCGGAGCCGGTGAAATTCGAGCTCCCGCCCTTCACGCAGGCTGGCAAGTAAGGCGGGCGGGTTGATTTGACCGAAAAAGGGCACGACCTCCGCTTGTGTTTTAGCGTGAGGCGGCTTTAGCCTACATCATGTCTAAGAAATCCCGCGCCATCACCGACTACCCGCCTTTCCTGAAGGACCTCCTCATCGCGAAATCCCCGACGGGCCATGAATTCGCCGCCCAGGCGGTCATCGACGAATACGTTGAGAAGTCGGCAGATACCTACACCAAGGATTCCATCGGTAATCGCATCGCGACCCTCAAGGGCAACGGCGGCCCGACGCTGATGTTCGCCGGCCACATCGACGAGATTGGCCTCATCATCTCGCACGTCGACGACAAGGGCTACCTCTACTTCGAATTCCTCGGCGGCCACGACCAGATCATCCCTTCCGGACGTCGCCTGCACATCCTGACCCGTAATGGCCCCGTGCTCGGCATCACTGGTAAGCGCGCCGTTCACCTGCTTTCGCCGGAGGACCGCAAACGCGTCCCGGAGCGCCATGACATGTGGATCGACATCGGCGTCAACAACCGCGCCGACGCCCTCACGATTGTCCGCATCGGTGACCCCGCCGTCTATACCGATGGCCCCGAAATCCTGCGTGGTAGTATCGGTGTGGCCCGAGCCTTCGATGACAAGGCTGGTGCCTACGTCTGCATGGAAGCCTTCCGCCGCTTGGCCAAGGAAAAATCCCTGGCGGCCACGGTTGCGTCCGTGGCCACCACCCAGGAAGAGATCGGTACGCGCGGTGCGCAGGTTGCGGCCCAAGGCATCAAGCCCGATGTTTCCATCGCGGTCGACGTCGGTCACGCCACCGATCACCCGGATGCGGATAACCGTAAGTTCGGGCGCTTCACGCTTTCGGGCGGCCCCGTCATTGCGCGCGGCCCCAACATCAACCCCGTCGTTTATGACCAGATGGTCGAAGCCGCGGAGTCGCTCGGCATTCCTTACCAGATCGGCGCGGAGTCGCGGCCCACCGGCACCGATGCGAGGGCTATCCAGATGGCTCACGCGGGCGTCGCCTGCGGCCTGCTCTCGATTCCCCTTCGCTACATGCACACCCCGGGCGAAGTCGTCGACCTCGCCGTCGTCGAACAGTCCGTCCAGCTCCTCGTCGAGTTCGCCTGCCGCGTGAAGAAGAAGCAGAGCTATAGTTGGTGATGGGGGATAGGTCATAGGGGATAGGGGTTGGGGGTTGGGAGAGAAACCTCTAAGGTGCCTTGCAATTGGTCTTTTCTAAGGCTGATTGCTGTGTCCTATCCCCGTCCCCCTATCGCCCATCCCCTTCTAAGCCATGCCCACCCCTGCCATCGTCTGGCTTCGCTTAGACCTCCGACTCGCTGACAACCCGGCCCTGCAGGCGGCGGTGAAGCATGGCGGCGCGGTGATTCCAGTCTTCATCCATGACCCTGAGGCCGAGGGCTCTTGGCAACCTGGGGGGGCGTCGAATTGGTGGCTGCACTTTGCGCTGGAAGATCTCACCGCGCAGTTCGAAAAAGCCGGCAGCCCACTCGTCATCCGCAGCGGCCACAGCCTCACGGAACTCAAGAAGCTCGTCGCCGAAACCGGTGCTGGCCTCGTGACCTGGAACCGCCGTCACGAACCGTTAATCATCGAACGGGACACGCAGGTAAAAACCTCGCTGCGCAATGCCGGACTCCAAGCGGAGTCCTTTAACGGCAACCTCCTCCATGAGCCGCACCTCGTGAAGACCCTTGCCGGAAATCCCTTTCAAGTCTTCACGCCCTTCTGGAAGAATTGTCTTGCGAACCTTAAGTTCGGCGAGCCCCTCAAGGCTCCGAAGAAGCTGACTCCGCTCGATAAGCCTTTGAAGTCCGTCGACATCGCCAAGCTAGGCCTACTCCCGAAGATTAAGTGGGACGGCGAGTTTCCAGCGAGTTGGGACCCGACCCGTAAAGGAGCCGAGAAGCGCCTGAAGGATTTCGTGGCCGCACCGGTGAAGGATTATCCGACCAACCGCGATATCCCCAAGCTCGACGGCACGTCACGCCTTTCACCGTACCTGCACTTCGGCCAAATCTCGCCGCTCGAGATTGTCGACGCCGTGCGCACGGCCGGACATCTCGGGGTCAAGGGAGGCGATAAATACGTCGCGGAAGTCGGCTGGCGCGAATTCTCCCAGCACCTGATTCATCACTTTCCCGAAACCCCGGATCGTCCGCTCCGCCGGGAGTTCGAGAAGTTTCCGTGGGCACCGAACAAGAAGCACCTGCGCGCTTGGCAAATCGGTCGCACCGGTTACCCGATTGTCGACGCGGGGATGCGTCAACTCTGGGCGACTGGCTGGCAGCACAACCGCGTGCGTATGATCGCTGCGTCAGTGCTCGTGAAGCACCTCCTCCAGCCGTGGAACGAAGGCGCCAAGTGGTATTGGGATACCCTCGTCGACGCCGACCTCGGTGCGAACACCATGGGGTGGCAGTGGGCCGGTGGCTGTGGGGCCGATGCCGCCCCGTATTTTCGCGTCTTCAATCCCGTCTTGCAGGGCGAGAAGTTCGACCCCGATGGCGAGTATGTCCGCCGCTGGGTGCCCGAGCTATCCAAGCTACCGTCCGAATGGATTCACAAGCCGTGGGAAGCCCCCATGCATGTGCTTGCCGAAGCCGGTGTTACCCTGGGCAAACAATACCCCGTCCCCCTCGTCGGACTGACGGAAGGAAGAGATCGCGCATTGAAGGCCTTGAAGAATATGCGGCCAGAGTGAAGCCAAGAGGGGTTGGGGCGGCTAACTGTATCGGGTAGGGTCGGCATTGCATGCCGACCTAGAGATAACTACGGCAGACGTAATCTAGCGGAAGCTAGGTCAGCACGCAGTGCTGACCCTACCTCGAGGCAGGCGGCAAAGCCGCCGCACAACCCCTAGCCAACCATACTCCAGCCAACCGGCTCCCACCTTCCTTCCGGTTCCCGGTCCCCCTTTGCCTCTTAAAAACCGTAATCCGTCCTCTGTAATCCCAGAGGACAGCACGTCGTGCAGTCCTGCCCCTACCCGTTGACTCCGCTTGCGCACGGAGCACGCTCACCTCACCCCGATGAACACCCCCTCTGGTTCCCCTGCGCCGAGCGAACGGCTGGTCTCACTGGATGCCTTTCGTGGCCTAACGATGCTCTTCATGGCCTCCTCGGGTTTCGGTATCGCGCAAATCGCGAAGGCTTATCCCGATTCCACGCTCCTACAGTTCCTGCACTACAACACTTCGCACGCCGCGTGGATTGGCGGCGGGGCGTGGGATATGATTCAGCCTGCCTTCATGTTCATGGTCGGGATGGCCCTCGCTTTCTCAGCCTCTCGACGGGTGACCGACGGCCAAGACGGACGCCGCCGCTTCCTGCACTCGCTCTGGCGTGCATTTGTGCTTGTCGCTCTTGGCGTCTTCCTCGCCACAGGCACAGGCAAGCAGCCTGAGTTCGTCTTCCCCAACGTCCTCGCCCAAATCGGCCTCGGTTATGTTTTCCTCACTCTACTCGTCGGACGGGGCTGGGGCGTACAAGTCGGGGCGATCACGGTCATCGCCACTGCGACCTGGGCGGCCTTTGTACTAACACCCACGGCCGCCACTGACACGAATTGGCGCGCCCTCGGCGTAGCGCCCAAACTCATGCAGGAAGCCGTACTCCCTGGCTTCTTCGCCCACTGGAATATGAATGCGAACTTTGCGTCGGCCTTTGACCAATGGTTCCTCAACCTCTTTCCAACCGAGAAACCCTTCGTCTACAACGGCGGCGGCTATACCACGCTCAACTTCGTGCCCGCGCTCATCACGATGATTCTCGGGCTGATGGCTGGAGAAATCCTGCGTTCGGCACGGACCCCCATGGAAAAGCTCCGCGGGCTGCTCCAGGCCGGGGCGATTTGCTTAGGCCTAGGTATCGCCGCTGGGCTGACCGTCTGCCCCATCGTCAAGCGTCTCTGGACGCCCTCCTGGGCACTCTGGAGTGGCGGCGTGGTCCTTTGGGCCTTCGCCTTCCTCTACTGGCTAATTGATCTACGCGGACGCAAAGCGTGGACCTTCCCGCTCGTCGTCGTCGGCATGAACTCTCTTGCCATCTACCTCGCGTATCAACTCTGCGGCGGCTGGCTGAAGGCCTTGGCCCGCACCTGGCTGGGCGCCAGCACCTTCACGGGCACCTACGGTGAAGCCCTACTCTGTCTTTCCGTACTCGGTGCCCTCTGGCTCTTCTGCTACTGGCTCTACCGCCAAAAGGTGTTTGTGCGGGTCTGAGGGAAGGACTGCACCACGTGCTGTCCCTAGAAGAGTCCCGAGTACGGAGTGCAGATGACAGATCGAAAACGCCGGTGGGGGCAACTACGGGGTCAGCACGCAGTGCCGACCCTACCTCGAGACAGGCGGGAAAGCCGCCGCACAACCCCTAGCCAACCATACTCCAGCCAACCGGTCCCCTACCTTCCTTCCAGTTTCCGGTCCCCCTTTGCCTCTTTAAACCCCTATCCGTCCTCTGTAATCTGTAATCCCAGAGGACAGCACGTCGTGCAGTCCCTACCCTTTGCTTAAGCAAAGTAATCCACGCCGCCTTGGAAGAGGGGCTGGTGCTTATTGCCAGGGATGTTCTTGGCGACGTTCGCACCGGTACGCTCGGAGTGGCCCATCTTGCCAAGTACGCGTCCACACGGGCTAGTGATACCTTCGATAGCCTCTAGGGAGCCGTTCGGATTGAACTCAATGGCGTTGGAGGGCGCGCCGGCAGCGTCGCAATACTGGAAGGCGACTTGACCGTTCTTCACGAGGTCGGCGATGACGGCGGCGGGCGCGGTGAAGCGGCCTTCGCCGTGCGAGAGCGGAATGGTGTGCACTTGGCCAACTTCCATCCGCGCAAGCCATGGCGACTTGACCGACGCGACGCGGGTATGGGCGTAACGCGAGATGTGGCGGGCAATTCGATTATGGAACAGCGTCGGGGCGGAGGCGTCGACATCGCGAATCTCGCCGAAGGGCACGAGGCCGGTCTTGATGAGCGCCTGGAAGCCGTTGCAGATACCGAGGGCGAGGCCATCGCGAGACTTAAGCAGCTCCATGACGGCGTCACGTACGATGGGCGCCTTGATGACCGCCGCAATGAACTTACCCGAGCCATCCGGCTCATCGCCGGCGGAGAAGCCGCCTGGAATCATGAGAATCTGCGAACGAGAAATCGCTTCGGCGAAAGCCTTGAGCGATTCCGCGAGGCCAGCTGCATCGAGGTTGCGTAGGACGAGGATCTCGGGCTCGGCACCCGCGAGGCGGAACGCCCGAGCGGTATCGTATTCACAATTACTGCCGGGGAAGACCGGGATGATCACCCGCGGCTTGGCCACGCGCAGCTTAGGCTTCAGGCCGGCACGCACCGTAAACGTGATGGGTGCAGGCGTGCCCGGGGGCTCGCTGGCCTTGGTCGGGAACACGGACTCAAGCACGGCCTCGTGCTTAGCCAGCAAGGTATCGACAGAAAGGCTGGTACCAGGCCAAGCGATGATCGCAGCGGTGGTGGTCTGACCCAACACCCGGTGCGGCAAGGAGCCGAGGTCAGCGGCGGCAGCGACTTCCAATACGAGCGAGCCGTAGGCCGGAATCAGGAAGTCAGCAGCGGGGGCGTCCGTGAGGCTTACCCCGAGACGATTACCAAAAGTCATGCGAGCAAGCGCATGCCCTACCCCACCCTGGCGGACAGCCGTGGCGGCGAGGACCTTACCGGACTTCATCAGCGCATGCACTGCAGCGAAGCGTTCGCGGGCGACTTTAAGGTCGGGCAACAACGCGGGCGTGCGGGGTACATCGACGATGACGACCGTCGAACCCGCGCGCTTGAATTCCGCGGAGACGACTTGGCTAGCCTTGCCAGGCACGATGGCGAACGAGACAAGCGTCGGCGGCACATCGAGTTCCTTGAACGAACCCGACATCGAGTCCTTACCGCCAATGGCAGCAGTGCCGAATTCCAACTGGGCATCGAGCGCACCGAGGAGTGCGACGAGCGGCTTACCCCAGCGCGTTGGCTGACCACCGAGTTTTTCAAAGTACTCCTGGAGCGTCAGGCGAGCACGGGCGGGGTTGCCGCCGGCAGCCGTCAAGCGAGCCAAGGATTCCACGACGGCGCAGACCGCACCATGACCGGGGGACCATTGGGCAACCTCGGGGTTGAACCCGTAGGCCATGATGGTGCAGACATCGGTTTCGCCGGACAAGACCGGCAGTTTGGCCGCCATCGCCTCTTGGGGGGTGGACTGGGTCGCCCCGCCGAAGGGGTGCAGAACCGTATTAGCCCCGATAGAGGCATCAAAACGCTCCACCATGCCCCTTTGGGCGGCATTAGGGAGGTCGGATAGGACCTTAGTGAGGTCAGCCCCAGAAACGGCCCCAGCAGGCGTCTGGAAGGGGTGCTTAGCGGCGTCCGGGGCGGTGACCGAGGCCGTGGCCGTCTGGGTCACGCCGTTCGTGTCGAGGAAGTCACGGGCGATATCGACGACCCGCTGGCCGCGCCACTCCATGATGAGGCGACCGGAGTCAGTCACGTCAGCGACGTGCACGGCTTCAAGGTTCTCGCGGCGGGCAGCGGCGAGGAAGGCAGCGACATCCTTGGGCTCGAGGACGACGGCCATGCGTTCCTGCGATTCGGATAACGCGATTTCAGAACCATCGAGGCCGTCATACTTGAGCGGCACGCGGTCGAGGTGGATGTGGAGCGAAGGGGCGAGTTCGCCGATGGCAACGGACACACCGCCCGCACCGAAGTCATTACAACGCTTGATAAGTTTGCTCACCCCGGCGTCGCGGAAGAGGCGCTGCAGTTTACGTTCGGTTGGGGCATCGCCCTTCTGCACCTCAGCGGAATTCTGGAGTGCGGTCTCCGTGTGTTCCTTCGAGGAACCCGTGGCGCCGCCGACGCCATCGCGGCCGGTGCGGCCACCGACGAGGACGATCACATCACCGGGGACGGGCGCTTCACGACGGACGCAGGCACGCGGACCGGCGGCAACGACCGCACCGATTTCCATACGCTTAGCGACGTAGCCCGGGTGATAGTGTTCAGACACCAGGCCAGTCGCGAGGCCGATTTGATTACCATAAGCCGAGTAGCCAGCGGCGGCGCCGGTGGTGATCTTACGCTGTGGCAGCTTGCCTGGGAGCGTCTGTTCGTACGGCGTCAGCGGATTGCCCGCACCCGTCACGCGCATGGCCTGATACACGTAGGAACGGCCGGAAAGCGGGTCACGAATGGCCCCACCCAAGCAGGTGGCAGCACCCCCAAAAGGCTCAATCTCTGTCGGGTGATTATGCGTCTCGTTCTTGAACATCACCAACCACTCCTCGACCTTACCGTCGATCTCGACCGGCACGACGATGGAGGCGGCGTTCACCTCCTCGGATTCTTCCATATCGTCGAGGTGACCCGTGCGCTTGAGTTCGCGGCCCGCGATGGTCGCGATGTCCATGAGGCAAACCGGCTTGCCCTGACGATTAAGCCCGAGGCGAACTTGCTGGTAGCGGTCCCAAGCAGCCTTGAACGGAGCAAGCAAAGGCGACGGTGCGAACTCCACCGAAGTAAGCTCAGCCAAGAAGGTCGTGTGTCGGCAATGATCGGACCAATACGTATCGAGCAGCTTAATCTCCGTGAGTGTCGGCTCACGGTGGGCTTCGTCACGGAAATACTTTTGGCAGAAGACTAGGTCGGCGTCGGACATCGCCAGGCCGAGGGACTTGCGCAGGGCGACGAGTTCGGCCGTGGTGTGGGTAAGGAAATCCTTGAGTGCAGCCACGGCGGCCGGCACGGGAGCGGCACGGCGGAGAGAGCTGGGCTTAGCTAGGTCGGCCTCACGGGAGTCGACCGGGTTGATGAGGTAAGCCTTGATGCGCTTCAGGTCATCGGCGGACGCACCACTGACGACGAACGTGCGGGCAGCCCCGACAACGGGACGCTCCCCTCCCCCAACGATTTGGAGGCACTGGGCGGCAGAGTCGGCGCGCTGGTCAAATTGACCGGGTAAGAACTCGACCGCGAAGGCCTCCTCGCCCGCGGCCAAGGGGAAGGACTCGAGATGCACGTCGTCCACCGGCGGTTCGGCGAAGACGGTCGGAATCGCTTGGCGGATAGCTTCCTCGGAAGCCCCTTCGACGTCGTAACGCTGGAGGATCCGGAGACCCCGCAGACCGGTTAGGCGGAGGGAATCACGGAGGTCTCGGAGGAGCCCTTCGGCTTCGGAGCGGAAGGCCGGCTTCTTTTCGACAAAAAGGCGTTTCATGAAGTCAGCACCACTTTGGGCCAATAACAGGGGGAAGGACGATAAGGAAATGCGGCGGTTAGGGGACGGCGGTTGGGGGATGGGGGTTGGGGGTTGGGGGTTGGGGGTTGGTCGGCTGCCTCGGGTAGGGACAGCACCACGTGCTGTCCTCACTGCCTCAGGTAGGGACGCGACTGCGTCGCGTCCGTTCGCCGATAGA
>Ga0214919_10002098_pt1 | contig 31780 bp, 27 predicted proteins | sample LL1503_MetaG_FD_177994 | JGI IMG/M metagenome (GOLD analysis project Ga0214919, IMG submission 177994) | Freshwater microbial communities from Lake Lanier, Atlanta, Georgia, United States - LL-1503 | ecosystem: Environmental > Aquatic > Freshwater > Lake | place: USA: Georgia | collected... | reverse complement strand
GGCGTGCTGCCCCTGTCGCACGCCACAGACGGCGGCGGCTCGATTCGCATCCCTGCCGGGGTCAATGGCAACATTGGTCTCAAAGCCTCGCGCGGCGTGTTCTCGATTGCACCGGCCGCATCGGACTTGACGGGTTTGGTCTCTACACAAGGTTGCCACAGCCGGACGGTACGCGACACAGCGGCCTTTGTGGACCATTGCCGGGGCGGCGCCCCGGGCGAGTTCATGCCTTACTGGTCGCCCGCAGAGCCCTACAGCCAATTGATCCAGCGCGACCCGGGGCGTTTGCGCATTGCGCTCTCGCATGAATGGGGCCACTACCGTGCGGTGCCGCACTTCGTCGCTGAACTGGAGCGGGTGGGCCGTTTCCTGGAGGCCTTGGGCCACCATGTGGACTGGGCACTGCCAGATGTGGATTTGCCCGCCGCTTTTGCCGCGCAGACCACCTGCTACATCAGCAACTTTGCGCAAACGATTACCAACCTGCTCAAGCCACTCGGTTTGGCGAGGCCCCCGACCGACTTGGTGGAACCCATCAACATCAAAATTTGGGAGGAAGGGCTGCAAACCACCTACACCGAACGGGCGCAGATGCAAGCGGTTTTCAACACCACCTCACGCGGGTTTGGTCAGTTCTTTGAGTCGTGGGACATCATCTTGACGCCCATCACCGCCAAGCCAACGCCTTTGGTCGGCACCACCGAGTACCTTACGCTGAGCGACAACCCCTCGGTGTACGACTGGTTTGACAACCTGTGGCAAAACTTTGCGTACACCCCGCTGTCCAACCTGTGCGGTATTCCCGGCATTTCTTTGCCCATGGCCACACAAGAAAACGGATTGCCGTTGGGCATACAAGCCCAGGCGCGGCAAGCCAACGACGGTTTGCTGTTGCAGCTGGCCGCACAAATTGAGCGAGCGCTCAACGGGCAGTGGAATCAAGGCAAACGGCCCGGCGTGCATGTCAGCCCGCTGGGCTGAAGAATGCCCGGCCTGCGAATTGCGGGCCAGGGTGTTTATCAGTTGGTCTCAATCACGCGCTCGTTGAGGGGTTGCACAGGACGTGCATTTTTCTTGAACGGGAAGGCACCCACCTGTTCACGGGCAATGTTGACTTGCGTTTTGAGAATGAAGAACTTCACTTTCTCAGTGCAAGGCGGTGTTGTCAATGAACCTTCATAGCTGTAGAAGTCCAACTCGCGGGGCATCAGGTTAGACGGGTTGAACATCACCTTGTCGGGTGCGACTTCAGGCCCTTCTTTGGCAGGCAAATGTTCCCACAAGGTTTTGATGCCCGGGTTCTCGTTGCCTTCTTTGAGCAAAACACCAATCACAGCGAGTTGACCCGCTGCGTTCTTGTGCACAAAGTGGATCACCATGGCGGCTGGCTTGCCATCAATGAGCTCTTCGCTGGGTTTGTGAAAGTGGAACTGCAACAGATCGTAAACCAAGCCATCGATACGGACTTTGCTGCCTGGTTCCACATTCACTTGTATGGTGTGTCCGTTGTTCAAAATTTTGAGCTGCCCGTTTTTGTATTCAGGTGCTACAGATACTTTGACCTTGACAAAGGGGCCTTTGATGTCCAGGGGCGATTGCGATTTGCCCTTAGCGCAGATCGGGAACTCTTTACCCCAGTTTTCCGGACCCATTGGACCTTCGTAGTCCCAATGAGGTGCAGCATGGGCATCTTTGGCGCCCGCCTTGCCATGGCCATCGTCTTTACCGGCTGCAGCATGGTCATCCTTGGGGGCATCACCGCCCGCACATTCCGACATGACTTTGATTTTTTCGCCGGCTGCGGCCAAGGCGTATTGCGCGGCACAAACGGCTTTGGATCGGCTCTTCCAGTCGGCCATCTCCAGTGTTTTGCGGTAAGCCTCAATGGTGCTTGGGTCTTTGCTGCCCAAGGTTAATTGACGCACGGCGGCTATGCCCAGCTGTCGCTCTGTCGATAAACCTTTTTGTTTGCTGTAGGTGGCTTCGAGGTCTTTTAAGATTTCACCGCCTGAGAAAGCAGTTTTGACTGCTTCGAGTTCTTGCGCTTTGGACTTGAGGGGCTCAGCCGCTTCAACCTCTTCTTTGGCCTGCTTTAACTCTTCTTCGATTGATTCAAGCTTCTTCTCGGCTTCAGCGGTTTTGTCTTCCAGTTCAGAGACCTGGCTTGTGGATGCCCCAACGCTTTTGTACTGCATCCAGCCAAAGGTGCTGGAGCCAATAAGTGCCAGTGCAAGCAGTACTTCAAAAATGATTCTGATCATATTTCATCCAGTGAGGGGTCGAAAAGCTCTTTGAATAATTCGGCATGACAACATTAAACTTGAGATGTACGCTACCGCAGACCCATTATCGGTCTGCCGTAAAGGACATGCCTTTGCCATCGACCGTGGTCGCGACCCAAATCAGCCTTTGTGTTTGACCAACCACGGGGCTTTTTTGCACAAACGCCACGCCAGTGAGTGTTTTGCCATTGATGTCGGTTGAACAAGCTGTTTTTTCCGTCATGGTAATCTTTAGTTTAAATAAATTAACTTCTGGGTTGGGCTCAGCAGTGGTACCTGATGGGGCCCATAGGCAATTATTAAATTCTTTCTCCAGCGTCATGACTCCGCTGGATGCAGCAATGCTAATGCTGAATGCATCGTTTGAACCCAAGCCATAGGACAGCCAACCTTTCCAGCTGCCTGCAATCTCGCTCAATTGCGCTGCTTGGTTGTAATTCAGACTGGTGGGTGTCGATGCAACAAAGGACAGCGCTTGTTTGTAAGGCGGTGTGGTGGTGACCAAATTCAGATCCCCCGATAGCTGTCCTGCACCAGCAGACTTCATGCTCGCGGAGCCGCTCAACACGTTGGCGGAGGTATTTTGAAAATAACGCATTGTAGAAACGGAAGCGCTGACAGTACCGGCACCAGACAGATCGCCAGAATAAATGTCAGGGTTGGCCGCTGCATAGTGCAGCCCGTACCACCGCGAGCCCCAGGCTGAAGGCGAAATCACACCCCAAAAGTCCTTTCCGTTGACCGTGGCCGCATACACCCCGGGCTGGACCAAGGACGGTGGTGGGGGGGAGGGCGTAACGGGTGCACCGCCCGTTGGACCGTTGCCCGTGCCACCACCACAGCCAAACAAGCTCCATGCCGAAGCACAGAACAAACAGATTGCAGATAAGTATCGGAAAATCATAGCGTTTCTCTCTAGGCTGATTTATAGTTTATGCATGCACTTATTACACAAATCACTCGCTGTGGCAATCGCTGTTTTAGGGATGCAAACAGCCCATGCTGCCTGGAAGCTGATCGGCAATTTTCCGGCAGGCAACTATTACATCGAGGCAAACACCCTTGAAAAGACCGGCGTCATGCGCGAATTTTGGACCCTGCTGGATTACCCCACACCCCAAAAGTCTGCTCGTGGTGTCATGTACCTGTCGACGCGCACCCATATGCAATTGGACTGCAAAAAACAAAGTGTTCGAATCTTACAATTCTCCATGCATGCAGGTCGAATGCTCTCTGGCGACTTGATCGACCAGCAGGGCGTCATGCGCGAGTGGCAATCGATACCGCCTGACACCCCTTTGGTCAAAATTTCGCAAATGGTCTGTTGAACGGCTCAGGGCGTCTCCCAGCCCGCTTGCAGCCAATGCCAGTAGTCTGGTTTCATCGGCCATGCCATGTGTGTAACGGCGGTGCCTTTTTTAAAAACATCGCCCGTCAAGTGATCCAGCCAAGGGCTTTTTGCGCCAATTTGCGCCAGTAATCGCTGTGTTTCCTGGGCTTCATTGTCCGCACCCGAGGTCAGCGTCTGAGCGGTGGGGGCAGGCGTTGTCAGCCAAGAACGGTCAACAGAGCCCGACATGCGGTCGTGAATGCTGCCCCAGTGCCGCCCGCGCATTGCATGGGTAATGGCGTGTAAACGCTTTTCTGCCTGGTTGATGGTGTGGGTTTGGAATCGGATCTGCCCCAACACGTTGTCAAAGAAAACGGTTGCGCGGGGTTGCTCCCTCAGCAGCATGGGCAACATGGTCAAGGCGTCCCCGGTAAAACACTTCAAAACGATGCCTTGTTGGCGCAAAGCTCTGCCGTGGCGCAGATTAAAAAGGGGCTCGGCAAAGGGGTCAATGTCCCAAGTTTCAACAGATTTAAACTGCGACAGCCATGCACTGGACATCATCCACCCTGCACTGGCGCCAATCAAAATGATGTGATCGGTGGCCACCGGTTGCCCCATCAGCCAGCCTTCAATCTCGGTGCGCGTCTGGGCCCATCGTTCACCGGCTCGCCAGGCACGCCAATGCCATTGCAATCCGCCGGTCATGTCCATGACAGAACACTCATTTTGAAGAACGCAAATTAAATTGCATCACCCCGAGTTCATCCATCTGGCGTTGGTCGCGTTTGCCTGCCAAGGTCAAAATGGCTTGTGCATTTTGATCGGCCAGGGTCTGCATTTTGAGCCGTTCCCGCTCGGAGTTCATCAGGCGGACACGGGTTGCTGCCAATTGTTGTTCAGCATGGCCCACGTCCACATCAACCCTTTGCATCAAAGTCAGTAATTGCGTCATGAATTGGCGTTGATTCATCACTTCCCGCATGCCTTGCAGGCTGGTGTTGCCACTGTTTTCTTGTTGCCTGTAGTCTTCGTAGAGCTGTTGCAAACGCGCTTTACTGGAGTTCAAACTTTCCAATCGGCTCAAGGTTTGACCCAGCTCAACCTGAATGCCCGTGGTCTCGTCTTGAGCCCGTTGGGCCAGCACAGTCCAACAATTGCGGGGTGTCATGATGCAAGCAACGCGTTCAAGGACTCGCGTGTAATCGCTTCGTCCTCACCCATGTGCATGTCCTGTCGTAAAAAATTATCCATCGACTCGCGAAGGCGAATGGCTTCGTCCAGCGTTGGATTTGTGCCCGTTTCGTAGGCACCCACTTGAATCAAATCTTGGTTTTGTTGGTACAAAGACCACATCCGTCTGAACCGGTTCGCGGCTTTCAGGTCTTCAGGATTGAGCAGGTTTTGCATGACCCTCGAAATCGAACCATTCAAATCGATCGCAGGGTAATGCGCCGCGTCGGCGAGTTTGCGCGACAGCATCACCTGCCCGTCTAAAGAGGCTCGGGCAATGTCAACGATCGGATCGCTGGCGTCATCTCCTTCGGCCAACACGGTGTAAATGGCCGTGATTGAGCCGTGTCCATGGCGTCCAACGCCTGCGCGTTCAATCAAATTCGGCAGCAGTGCAAACACCGATGGCGGATACCCTTTGGCCGTCGGGGGCTCGCCAATGGCAAGGCCGATTTCGCGCTGCGCATGGGCTACACGGGTCAAGCTGTCGACGAGCATCAACACATTCAGCCCTTGGTCCCTGAAATACTCTGCAATCACATGCGTCATTTGAGCGGCTTTAAGCCGAAGCACCGGTGACACATTGGCTGGCGCGGCCACTACAACTGATTTGGCCAAACCTTCTTCGCCAAGCGACTCTTGGATGAAAGCCTGGACCTCACGGCCGCGCTCGCCCACCAATCCAATCACCACCACATCGGCTTTGGTGAAGCGGGTCATCATGCCGAGCAGCACGCTTTTACCGACACCAGAGCCTGCAATCAAACCGATGCGTTGACCACGCCCCAAAGTCAGCAGACCGTTGATGGCCTTGACACCGACATCGAGAACACTGTTGATCGGTCCACGCTCCATGGGGTTGATGGGCAAGCCCAGCAAACTCAAACGCGACTTGCAATCGGGCTTGGGTTTTCCGTCTAGCGGCTCTCCGCGTCCGTCAATCACGCGGCCTAACAATTCGGGCCCCAAACTGGCCGTACCCAAGTCGCTGGCCATGCGCACCGACGCGCCTGGCCCGATACCCACCGGGTCGGTCAACGGCATCAGGTACAAAGTTTTGTCATTGAATCCCACCACCTCAGCTTCAATGCGGTGGCCATCCGGACTCATGATTTCACAACTCGAACCCATCGGGGCCATCATGCCGCGGGCCTCCAAGCGCAAACCCACCAAACGCACCAAAGTTCCGCATCGCTCAGGACTTCCCGCGCGGATACGGCTCATCGAGCTGGCAACTTCTTGGGCAAAACTAGCCATCGTGCTTGTCCAGATCCAAGGAAATTTCCGTCAATGCATCGGCAAAATTTTTCGGTATCGGTTGGGGTGATGCGAGCGGCGCATTGCTCACTTCATGCGCCTCGTAAGTGTGTTTTTCGGCGTCTTGTGCTTCGTCAAGATCCATGTCTATGACGGGCTCAGTTGCGGACGCGCTGAAATTTTGCACATCAGACAAGGCTTCTGACTTGGCTTCGTGCGGCCGAGAGGGCGCATCTTCAATCGTTTGTGCACTGCCGCGCTGGCTGGCCAACCGGCTGGCCAATCGAGACGGCGAAAACGCCGATTGAGATTGCCATTGTTGATTGTCCTTGAGCAGACTTTGTGCCAAGGACTCCAATCTATTTTCAATCAGGTCACTGACCACGGCGTCGTCTGCGCGAACGCGCACACTGCCGGGCAACAGCAAGCTGTCGCTTTGCAAGCGCCAAGCAGGTTTGGCTTGACCTTCAGGTCGGGGTTGGTTGTGCAGCAAGGCCAAGTCGTCGGGATTCAATTCCACCACCAGAGCAGCAGAGTCGGTGACATCCAGCGTGTCAATGCAGCGATCAATCAAGCGCTCAATCGATTGGGGCGAAAGGCTCAACTCACTCAAAACCAATTGCTCAGCCAAATGCAGTGCCAAACGCTTGAGCGGCTCTTGCAATTGAGACGGATCCTCCACCAATAAGGCGACTTGTTTCTCAATCTCTTCGAGCACCGCCATGGTCTGGGCCGCACTTTGCGCTGCCAATTGTTCTTGTTCACTGATGACTTGGGCTTGTCGCGCCAGTTGTTGACCCTGCTCTAAACCTTGGGCCAATCCTTGCGCAAAGGCTTGGGCATGTATTTCATCCGGTGTTCGAGTGTCCGTTTCTACCGCAACAGGGTGACTCTCTTGCTCCGCAGTTTTGTCGGCATCAGCGTGTTCATTTGGAGGCTTGGCGCGTTCATCCTCTGCCTCTTGAACAACACCATCCCCGGTATCTGTGTGCACCAAGGGTGCAAACATCAAACCTTTTTTGTGGGTGAAGTGCTCACGTGAAAACACTTGTTTGACCATCGATGCGCGCAAAGAATCTAGGGGCCGCCACAAAGGTTTGGGTTTGCTTCCCGCCAAAGCAGAGGGCTCAGACCGCGCATCAGACAAAATCTGCGCCTCCGCCTAACACCAGATCTCCGGAGTCTGACAATTTGCGTGCAATCCGCATGATGGTTTTTTGAGCATCTTCCACATCGGCAATGCGCAACAAGCCTTTGGCATTCATGTCGTCCACAAACATGCCACGTGCACGGGTAGACATGTTTTCCAGGAATTTGCCGCGAACCTCTTCGTTGGCGCCCTTCAGGGCAATCATCAACATATCGGGTTCGACGTTGCGCATCAGCACCTGAATGCCTTTGCTGTCCACACTCAACAAATTGTCGAAGGTGAACATGTTGTCCTGGATCTTCATCATCAGCTCGGCGTCGAGTTTTTCCAGGCCGCCCATGACCTGCGCTTCCAGCGCGGTTTTGGTCGAGTTCATGATCTTGGCGGCTGCTTTGATGCCGCCAAAACTCGATGAAGCAGCACTCGAGCTGGTCGAGAATTGCTTTTTCATGATCGCTTCGAGTTCGGCCATGGCAGAGGGCTGAACCGTTTCCAAACTGGCCACGCGTTGAATGACTTCGGACCGGATCTCTTCAGGCAAGAAGAGCAAAACGTCTGCCGCCACATCGTGCTCAAGGACTGACAAAATAATCGCACACACCTGAGGGTGCTCGCCGCGAATCATGTCGGCAATCGAGCGTGCGTCCATCCACTGCAATATATCCAAGCCCTTGGTGCTTTGGCCCGGCATGATCCGACCCAAGACGGATGCCGCTTTGTCGTCACCCAAAGCACGTTTGAACACTTTTTCGACATAGTCCGTGGTACCCAAACCAATGCTGGTTTGTTTTTTGATGGTCATCACAAAATCGTCGAGCACCTGGTTAACGGCCTCTTGCGACAACTCTGCCACCGACACCATGGCACTGCCCAATGATTGAACCTCTTTGGGATCCAGAAACTTCACAATTTCAGCGGCTTGTTGTTCGCCGAGCAGCAACATCAACACGGCGGCCCGTTGGGAGCCGGTCATGGCCGCCATTTCGGCCCGCAGTGCTTCGGCTTTTGCCGGATCTTCAAGAGCTTCGGTGGCCATTTTTTACGCGCCTTTGATCATGTTCTTTAGGACACTGGCCACACGGGCAGCGTCATCGGCCACAATGATACGCACCAACGCCACCTTGTCGTCATAGGTGTTGGCGGTGTCGAGCATTTCGGCAGAAATATTGGACTTCTTGGGCATCATTTTGGCCTTGAGTTCTTCCATGCTTTCCATGTCACCATCTTGCAGGGCCTTCTTGTCTTCTTCACTCAATTCGCCATCAGCCAATGGACCCGCCAGCAGGGCTGGATCCACGGGCGGCGGAGGTGGGTTGATGAAATGCATCACCGCCGGACGAATCACCATCATGATAAATGCCACAAACAGCAAGCCCAGTAATCCGGTCTTGAGGTTGTTGACCACGATCTCGTCTTTGTACCATGGCACGGACATGTCAAACACCTGCTCGGGTTCAAACTTGGCTTGCACCACCGTCACTACGTCTCCACGGGCTTCGTTAAAGCCAACCACCCCGCGCACCAGGCTTTGCATGCGGGTGATTTCTTCTTCTGTGTAAGGGTTCGGCTTGGCGTCCATCGGCTCCCCCTTTTCGTTCTTGGTCTGTGGGGCGCGCTCATTGATGACCACGGCCACACTCAAACGTTCAACGGTTCCAGTTGCGGCTTTGACGTGACGCACAGAACGGTCCAGCTCAAAGTTACGGGTACTGCGGTTGGTTGACGTGACTTTGTCTGCCGACCCCCCCGCTGGTGTGGAGGTGGTGTTGGTATTGGTTGTGGGCGCTGGAGGCGGTGTGTTCGACAAAGCACCCGGAATACCGCTGGCATCCTTCAATGTGTTTTTGTCTTCGCTCAGAGCTTCAGAACGGGTCTTGGGCCCTTCTTTGCGGTTGTCAAAATCTTCGGTTGTGGTTTCGGTTTGTGTAAAGTCCAGCGACATATTCACTTGCGATCGCACATTCGCATCACCCACAATCGGCACCAATATTTGTGTCACGCGTTGGCGGTACACATCTTCCATTTTTTGTTTGTGCTGGGTTTGGGCTGTGGTCAAGCCCAAAGCAGCTTCGGATGTTGTGTCGGTAATCAACTTACCTTGGTTGTCCACCACGGTCACGTTCTCTGTGGACATCAATGGAACGCTCGACGCGACCAAATGAACCAGCGCTTGAACTTGTGTGGGGCTGACAAACCGGCCTGGAAAGGGCGTCACCACCACCGAAGCTTTGGGGGGCGTGCGGTCGCGCACAAACACCGACTGTTTGGGCAAGGCCAGATGCACGCGAGCTGACTGAATTGAATCGATTTGCGTGATACTGCGTGCCAACTCCTGCTCCATGGCGGCGGTGTAGCGCACCTGCTCCATGAACTGGCTGGTCGTCATGGCCGATTGGTCTTTGAGCGAATCAATACCGGCATTGCTGGTTTTAGGCAACCCTTTGGACGCCAAAAATATGCGTGCCTCATGGTATCGGCTGGTCGGCACTGTGATTTGGCCAGTGGCTGAATCCAGAACCGGTTTGAATTCGGCTTGTTTCAGGGCTTCAAACGCGGTTTGCTGATCTGCCTCGTTCATGCCGGGCATGATCGGGCGGTAGTTCGGCGCATTCATTGTCATGTAAGTGATGACAAATAAAAGCACTGCAAAACCCATCAATACAAAAGGTATTGCTTTTTTGACGCCTGGTTGCTGCATCATTTGCTGCAACGGGGCCAACATGCCAGCAGGTGCTGGCGCTGCGCCTTCATTGGCGGCCAGTGCCGTACCCGAGCCATTGGTTGCCAAGGCGCCGCCTGTTGCGTTGCCGCCCACATTGGGGGCATTCGCAAAATTATTCGGCTGAAAGGTTGCTGCTGTTGCCATGGTCTGTCTCTTTCAGGCCAACTTCAAACAGGCATGTTCAAAATGTCTTCATAGGCCTTGAGCACTTTGTTGCGCACCTGCAAGGTCGCTTCAAAGGACAAGGAAGACTTTTGCATGGCCATGACCACATCGGTCAAGGGCACGGACTCACCACGCTCGTAGGCGCTAGAGAGCTCTTTGGCCTTTTGCTGGCTTTCATTGACGTTTTCAATTGTCTGGCGAATCATGTCGCCAAATCCCGTTTTCTGGGCGCTTTTGTCTTTGTCAACGCTGGGTGCGTTCATGCCGCCTGCAGCGTCAGCCTGGTAGGCCCGCAGCGTTTGCAGCATCGAAGAAATATTCGCTTGTGAGGTGACTTTATCGATCATCAAGTTCTCCAGGTCAACGTGCCAAAGCCATCGAAGGCGATTCTTGGCCTCCTTTGAGTTTGGCTAATTTGTAGCGCAGGGTGCGCGGACTGATACCCAATTGACGGGCAGCTTCGATACGGCTTTCGGTACCTTGAATCGCTGCCATGATCAACTGGTGTTCATTGCTTTTAACGGCTGTTTGCAGATGACCGAATGTCCCAGGCGCAGGGGGTCCCTGAAAGAGGGCTTTGAACTCTTCTTCGCCCACCAGCTCTGTCTTTTCATGCGCACGGCTTGCATATTGCGGCGCGGGGGGTCCAAAGACTGTGCGCGTGTCCTGCAAGAAATCCGAGTCAATCGCCTGTGCGTCGGGACGGGCAAGCAAGTCAGGTTTGGGTGGAGCGCCGTAATACTGCGCATCATCAAACATGAGGTGGATCGCATCAATCTGCGCATCGGTACACAACACCACGGCGCGTTGCACCACGTTTTCAAGCTCACGCACATTGCCAGGCCACGAATAACTCAGCAACATCGACTGCGCTTGGGCAGAGACGGTAAATGATTCATCCTTGGCATGGCGAGCCAACAACTGCGCCACCAAGGGCAAGATGTCACCCGGGCGGTCACGCAGTGCAGGCACACGCAACTTGAAAGTGCTGATACGGAAATACAAATCTTCGCGGAACTCGCGCGTCACAATCGCTTGACGCAAATCCTTGTTGGTGGCGGCTACCACGCGCACATCCACGGCCACCGAGCGTTCAGCGCCCAAGCGGGTCAGTTGGCGTTCTTGCAAAACACGCAGCAACTTGGCCTGCAAGTGCATGGGCATTTCGCCAATTTCATCTAAGAAAAGGGTGCCGCCTTGGGCCTGCTCAAACAAACCCTTGAACTCTTTGTGCGCACCGGTGAAAGCGCCTTTTTCGTGGCCAAACAGCATGTCGTCAATCAATTGTTCTGGCAGTGCTGCGCAGTTCAAACCCACAAACGGGCCTCTGGCGCGGTTGGATGACTCGTGCAGCACACGGGCCAGCACTTCTTTACCGGCACCGGTCGGGCCTTCAATCAAGGCCGTGACTTGGGCTTTGGCTACACGCTGCGCCAAAGCCAACAGATGGCGACTCACCGGGTCTACATACACCACACTGCGCTGGGGCGCGGGAGCGTGTGCAGAAGGTGCGGTTGTTTGATTTTTGTGTTCGGGTTTGTGCAAGGCCGCCTGCCATGCAGGTACCGTCCATTCATCGGCGGCCATCACATGGTGTGCGCCCATGCGCATGGCTTGCACTGCCAATGACAAATGCTGGCGGTCCACACGGCAGATCACGGGCACCGGTAGATTGGCTTGCACTTGCAATGCCATCACGGCTTGTAAGCGTTCCAAACTGCCATCTAAACGCACCACCACCCAGTCGGCATCGGTCAGTTGTTTTTGAATATCTTCAAGCGTGTGCAAACGATGCACCGACAAACCGGCCAATGCCAATTGAGCGTGCTCTGGCGCAGCCAGTGGGTGGAGAGGGTCCAACCACAATGCGTGTTGCGCGGTATTGAAAGAGCTCATGCTGTACGTTCTCTGTGTCATGTCAGTGGCAAGTTATTGCCAGAGAGGTAAGCAATGGCCGTGCCACTCAAAACAGAGAACCTAAGCGTGCGTCATGCTGGCAAAAGCGGCAATCATGAGCGGCAAAGGTCGAGATTCCGACAGCACCACTCAACGATTTTCAAACACTTCGATTTCAAGCCAAAGTGTTGACGGATTTTTTGAGAACAGGTTGGGTTTTGGCCGTAAAGCCCTGACACACGCGCCCATCGATGCGAAGCACTTCGATGGCGGGGAGGGCTTTGGACTTGAAGCCCAGCAATTTGCACGCGTAGGGCATGCTGGGCTGCCAGCTGATGGCAAAGTGCTGGCACTGGTAGCAATTCGGGCCGCGCTCGGCCCCTGAAGAACTGGGCGAACTCAAAATTACTGCAGCAACTTCATGACCGTTTGCATGTCGGTATTGGCTTGTGCCAACACCGCTGTCGCGGCCTGTTGCATGATTTGGGTTCGCGCCAATTCGGTACTGGCGGCGGCGTAATCAGCGTCTTCAATTTGACTGCGCGAGGCTTCGGAGTTCATCGACACGTTGGTCAAGTTATCGACCACGTGTTGCAAACGGTTCATTACCGCGCCCATGGTGGCGCGGGTGGCGGCCACACGGTCGAGGGACACGTTGACTTTTTGGATCACATCCATCGACGCCGCCACCGTTGAAATATTGGTCGGCGCTGTGTCGCTGGTAATAGAGCCTGTGATGTCACCATCTTTACCGAAATCACCCATGTCAATGTAGATCAACTGATCGGGCGATGGGCCCACCTGAAAGTTCAAGCGGCCGATATTTTTGGGGTTCACAATACCTGATTCCAGGCCCAAATCAGAAAAATTGGTGAACGATGGATCCACCGTGGTGCCGCCGGAGGGGTAAGCGTTGGCACCTGGCTGCAAAGTGAATTGAGTGATGGAATCCAGGGTCACGGTGCCGTATACAGTCGAAGCTGCAACGTTCACACCTTCAGTAACAACAGCCGAAGGAAATGCAGTGTCTGATGACACCACAATATCGGTGACGTTGGCTTGTGTGGTGCTGGTGGCTGTAACTGTTGAACCTGTCACCGTGCCTGTTGCGAAACCTGTAGTGAATGTTCCGCTGTAAGTACCCAGTGTGCTGCTTAAAGTTGCTGCAGCCGTATTCGAAGGGATTGATGCAAATGCTGTTGCAACCTGGGCTGCAGTCATGCTGCTTGAAGAAGTAAATTTCAAGCCATTGACAGTCACTGATTGACCTGCCGTTAAAGGACTGAATGTCAAGACTGAGGTCTCATAGGCCGAAGTTGAAACACCGTTAGTTGTTACGACGCTTGGCGCGCGGCTGGCCTGAACCACAGAACCTACATTGCCCGCGTTGTCCGCCGTCGCGGTTGCCGTCACCGTGGCGCCAGAATTGTTTGTGCCTGTTGTGAAGCCGGGTGTGAACGTGCCAGCAAAAGTACCCAATGCAGCGCTGGTGGTGTTGTTCGATGTGACCGCAGCAGCTGTCATACCTGAAGACAAGTTGGCAAAAGCGGCGGCAACTTGAGTACCTGTAAGCGTACTTGTGGATGTTGAAGTGAATGTCAAACCATTCAATGTGACAGAATTACCGGTTGCCAAAGTACCGAAAGTCAAAACAGAAGACTCTCGTGTCGCTGCCGCTGCCGCAGTAGCCGAGGCCATGCCGGTCACGCCTTGTGCATTGGTCGCGGTTGAAGTGTTCAAGCCCAAGCCAAAGTCAGACCCATCCACCGCCGAGTCGTCATACCAGACCGAAAGATTTCGCCCATCCACTGTGGTCAAGGTCACGCCGCCGTTGCCAGCATCACCTGCTTTAACGCCATGTGTGGCCGTATTGGCATTGACACTGTCAATCACATACTGACGTCGCTCAACCGCAGTTTGACCTGCAGTCAAACTCATGGGCACTTTGGTGCCGTTGATGTACAAATCTGTTTGGACAGATGTCGTACCCATTGTGGTTTTGGTGCCAGCGATCGTTGCGCCGTTGGCTTTGGCCACGACCCCTGTGGTGGCGGTTTGTGAATTGATAGCCGCTGCGATGGCAATCGCACTGCCACTCTTCGAACTGGAAGATGCGGCTGAACTGCTGACTGTATCGTTTGATGCCAGTGAAGCTGGAATGGCCACCGTCACACCGCTGGCGTTGACAATTTGCAGGTCACCTGCTGCCAAAGATTTACCTAAACTGGCTGCACTGACTACGGCACGTGCGGTGGAAGTGGTGGTAGGTGAGCCCACAGGGGTGCCCGCCTTGCCGTTCAAAATCGGAAAACCGTTCCACTCATGTGTGTCGGCAATGCGCACAATTTCTTGCTTGAGCTGCTGAAACTCTTGGTTCAAGTAACCGCGTTGGTCTGGCGAATAAGTGGCATTCGAAGACTGCACGGCCAACTCGCTCATGCGCTGCAACATGCTCGTGATGTCGTTGGTGGCGCCTTCAGCCGTTTGAATAAACGAAATCGCATCCCCTGCGTTACGCACCGACTGATTCAAGCTCTGGATGTTCTGCGTCATCCGGGCGGCAATGGCCAAACCGGCGGCGTCATCCTTGGCGGAATTGATGCGCTTACCAGTTGACAACTGCTGCATCGCCACGCGGGACTCTCGCTGCGAAATTTTCAAAGCACCTTGGGTGTAAAGCGCTTTGATGTTCGTATTGATCACTGTCATATGGATCTCCGTATATTCAGGTGCGGCGTGAGAAAGTAATGTTCTTGTTCACGAAAAGTATCAAAAGAGACAGAACTTGCCGCGTGGCAAAGGTTTGCCGCTCAACGAATCTGCGTTGCCGCAGACAAACCATTCAAATCAGCCTGCATGGATTCCATTTCGCCCAAAAGCAAGGGGTTGCTTGGCCAAGCCATCAGGCCTTCTTCCAATGTTTGGCGCGCTTGCGGCACGTCCAAGTTGCAATACTGCGCACGGGCCAGCATTTGATAAGTCATGGGTTGCGTGCTGTCGCCTTGGATGGCACGCAAGTCCTTTAAAAGCTCAATGGCCAAGGGCCAATCTTGCTGGGCCGCTGCCAATAAACCGGCCACGGCCAAAACGTCTTCACTCTCAGGGTGCAGGCTCAAACCGGCATCGGCCAAGGCCTGTGCGAGAGCAATCTTGTCTTCAGACAACAACCACTGAATACCGGTGCGGAAGTCTGCGGGTGTGAACTGCGATACCTGTGTCATGTCCACAGCCTGGACATCGACAAATTGACGCATGGTTTGCTGAATTTCGAATAGCATGATCTGATCCTTAAAGGTGTCGGGACGTTGACGTATGACCGTTCAAACAACGGAATTTTGATAAGATTAAGCAAAGTTAGTGCCAGTTGTAAACTTGCCATGAGGCCCTGCAAGGCAGGCACCTTAGTTGCTTGAAACAACACTCAAATAAGTGAACAAACCGGATCAATCTATGAAAGCAGTTATCCTGGCTGGCGGCATTGGCAGCCGGATTTCAGAAGAAACGCATCTGAAGCCAAAACCCATGATTGAGATAGGTGGGATGCCTATCCTCTGGCATATCATGAAGATATACTCGCATTATGGCGTTAACGAGTTTATTATTTGCTGCGGGTACAAGGGTTATATTATCAAAGAGTATTTTGCTAATTATTTCCTGCACATGTCAGACATAACCATTGACCTTTCCAACAACCAGATGGAAATTCACCGTCGCAAGGCCGAACCCTGGAAGGTCACTTTGGTCGATACAGGCCTAGACACCATGACGGGTGGGCGGTTAAAACGAGTCAAACCATATCTTTCTGAAACAGATTCTTTTTGCTTAACTTACGGTGATGGCGTCAGTGACATTAATATTGGTGAGTTAATCAATTTTCATCATCAGCATGGTTTAGATGCCACCATCACGGCCGCTTATCCACCAGGCAGATTTGGGGCAATGGATATTCAAAAAGATAATCTGGTCAGCTCATTTAAAGAAAAGCCCAAAGGCGATGGCGGCATGATCAATGCGGGGTTTTTTGTTTTATCTCCCAAAGTGATTGACCTTGTCCAAGGCGACCATGTATTTCTTGAGCGCGAGCCCTTGGAGCTGTTGGCAGAGAATCGCCAACTGGCAGCTTTCCAACACACAGGTTTCTGGCAACCAATGGACACCTTGCGTGACAAATCCCAGCTTGAAGAACTTTGGGATACCGGCAAAGCACCGTGGAAAGTCTGGCAGTGAACCTCACTTTTTGGCAGGGCAAACGTGTTTTCTTGACCGGTCACACGGGTTTTAAGGGCAGCTGGTTGTCGCTGTGGCTGCAAGCCCTGGGTGTAGAGCTGACCGGTTACGCTTTAGAGCCGACCAACGCCCTCAACCTTTTTGAGCGCGCAGGCGTTGCGAGTGGCATGCACCATGTCGTGGGGGATGTCCGTGACCTGAATACTCTGCAACAAGCCCTGAAAGCGGCGCAGCCTGACATCGTGATCCACATGGCCGCGCAAGCATTGGTTCGCTACGGTTATCACAACCCCGTCGAAACCTACGCCACCAACGTCATGGGGACCGTGCATGTGCTGGAGTCAGTTCGACACACGCCTTCGGTACGCGCCGTGGTCAACGTGACTTCTGACAAGTGTTACGACAATCAGTCGCTCGATCGGGCCTTTAAAGAAGAAGACCCCATGGGTGGCTTTGATCCCTACAGCAACAGCAAGGGCTGTGCAGAACTGGTCAGTGCGGCCTACAGAAATTCATTCTTCAATCCTGAAACATACAAGCAGCACGGCGTTGCCACAGCAACGGCGAGGGCGGGCAATGTCATTGGTGGTGGCGACTGGTCAACAGACCGGTTGATACCCGATATGTTGGCGGCCTTTGCGCAAGGCCGCGAAGTTGCCATCCGCTACCCCCATGCTGTGCGCCCTTGGCAACACGTGCTGGAAGCCTTAAGTGGTTACTTGGTTCTGGCTGAGCGTTTGTTTGATCAAGGCCCTGGTTTTGCCGGCGCCTGGAATTTTGGGCCCCAGGCACAAGACAACCAAACCGTAGCCTGGGTGGTTGAACAAATGGCCGCGCTTTGGGGGCCAGATGCACGCTGGCGGATAGACGACAATCAACACCCACATGAAGCCCAACATCTTCGACTCGATATTGCCAAAGCGGCGCAACAACTGGATTGGCAGCCCGTTATGAATCTGAACACCGCTTTGGGATTGACGATGGACTGGGTGCGTCACGCACACACAAACCCATCCTTGCGAGAAGTCTCAGAGGCACAAATCCAAGCCTATCAAGCTTTAAGGGTAAATTGAGCATGCCGATTGAAAACGCCAAAACTCTAGCACTGCGGGAACAAATTGCCCGCTTGGTGGACGAGTATGCGGACATCGCTTTTGCACCCTCAGCTTTTTTGCCAGGCCTGACGGCTGTGCCTCCGTCCGGCAAAGTCATTGGCGCCCAAGAGCTTAAAAACATGGTCGAAGCCTCCTTGGACGGCTGGCTGACCACGGGCCGATTCAACGCTGAGTTTGAGAAAAAACTCGCAGCCTTTATAGGTGTCAAGCATCTCATCACGGTCAACTCGGGCTCATCGGCTAATTTGGTAGCCTTCAACACGCTTACATCGCCCAAGCTCGGCGCCAGGGCCATTCAAAAAGGTGACGAAGTCATTGGTGTGGCTGCAGGGTTCCCCACCACGGTCAATCCGATCTTGCAGTATGGCGCTGTGCCCGTGTTTGTGGACATCGATCCGTTGACACTGAACATCGATGCCAGCAAAATCGAGGCAGCCATTGGCCCCAAAACCAAAGCCATCATGTTGGCGCACACGCTGGGCAATCCGTTCAATCTCGATGTCATCACCGCTCTGTGCAAAAAGTATGGACTGTGGCTGATCGAAGACTGCTGTGACGCTATGGGCTCCACTTACCGCGGCCAAATGGTGGGCACGTTTGGCGACATCGCCACCTTGAGTTTTTACCCAGCCCACCACATCACCATGGGAGAGGGTGGAGCCGTCTTCACCAACAACGATGAGCTGAAAACCATTGCTGAGAGCTTCAGAGACTGGGGCCGCGACTGTTATTGCCAACCCGGTAAAGACAACACCTGTGGCAAGCGGTTTTGTCAAAAACTGGGGGATCTGCCCTTTGGCTACGACCACAAGTACACCTACAGCCATCTGGGGTACAACCTCAAAATCACCGACATGCAAGCGGCTTGTGGCTTGGCGCAATTGGAAAAAGCACCGCAATTTATTCAGGCCCGAAAAGAGAACTTTGTATTTCTATCCGAGCGACTCAAAGAATGCGATGCGTTCATCCACCTGCCCAAAGCCACGCCCCACGCAGACCCTTCATGGTTTGGCTTTCCCATCACGTTGAAAGACAACTCACCCGTTACCCGTCTTGATCTGCTAACCTATCTGGATCAAAACAAAATAGGTACACGCCTTGTGTTTGCTGGTAACCTGACCAAGCAACCTTACATGCAGGGCGCTCATTTCAAGATCAGCGGCGATCTTTTACACACAGACAATGTTATGAACAATACATTTTGGATTGGCGTGCAGCCTGCTTTGAATGCTCAGATGCTTGATTTCGCTGCGGCCAAGATCAAAGCCTATTTGGGTTTGGGTTTTGCCGAATTACCTTGATCCATGAAACAAAACATGATCCCCGATAAATTGATTGTTCTCGAAATGGCCAATAACCACATGGGTGACTTGGCGCATGGTTGCAAAGTGATTTCAGATTTCGGCCATGTATGTCGACAGTTCTCAGAATTTAAATTCGCCTTCAAATTTCAATACCGGGAGCTTGATACGTTCATCCATCCTGCCATGCAGGGCAGAAACGATATCAAATACATCAAAAGATTTTCTGAAACAAGACTGACGCGCAATCAATTCGATCAATTAGTCCATAAGGCACGAGACGAAGGCTTTTTGGCCATGGCAACACCGTTTGACAATGCCTCTGTGGGCGTTATTCAAGCGCAGAAATTAGATATCTTAAAAATAGCCAGCTGCTCTTTTACCGACTGGCCATTGCTTGAAGAGGTGGTTCGCACAGATTTACCCATCATCGCCTCAACGGCCGGGGCAGACATTGAAGAGATCGATCAAATCGTCAGTTTTCTCACGCATCGAAAAAAAGATTTCGTCATCATGCATTGTGTGGGCGAGTACCCAACGCCAGATGAGCGTTTGCACATCAACCAAATTGATCTCTTGAAAGATCGTTACCCCGGTGTGCGTATCGGGTTTTCCACGCATGAAGATCCGAGCAATACAGACATCGTCAAGATGGCCATTGCCAAAGGCGTGACGGTTTTCGAAAAGCACGTTGGTGTTGGGACTTTGGCTTACCCACTCAATGCCTACTCAGCGAGCCCAGATCAGATTCAATCGTGGCTAGAGGCCATGCAGAATGCACTCAAGGTTTGTGGTGTCGGCAATGCAAGATTGCCGACCAATGAAGTCGAGCGTGAAAGTCTTCAATCTTTGCGCCGTGGTGTGTTTTTGCGCCGCGACGTGGCACCGTCAGAAATACTGACAGATAAAGACGTCTATTTTGCTTTCCCTCCAGAAGCGGGGCAATTCACTGCCAACGATTGGTCTAAATACGCGCAGTTCACGGCATCGAGCCATGTGCGCAAGGATGGCGCCCTGAACCCATCGAACGCAGTGCGAACAGACGCCAGAGAACAGGTTTGGGACATTGCCAAAAAGGTAGAAACGTTGTTAAAGCAAAGCAGTGTGGCTGTACCCAGTGGCATTGATCTGGAAATATCCCATCACTATGGTCTCGATCACTTTGAGGTCACGGGGCTGACCATGCTCACCATCGTGAACCGAGGCTATTGCAAAAAACTATTGGTTTCTCTTCCAGGGCAAAAACACCCTGAGCAGTACCACCATCAAAAAGAAGAAACCTTTCATGTTCTTTATGGCGAGGTGCATTTGACACTGGATGGTGTACCACGGGTTTGCCAACCAGGAGACGTGGTGAACGTGGAGCCAGGTATGCGGCACGCTTTTTTCAGCCCTTTCGGATCAGTCATTGAAGAAATTTCTTCTACCCACTACCAAGACGATTCTTTTTATACCGATGAATCGATCATGCGCAATAAGAACCGTAAAACCATACTGACTTATTGGATGAGTTGATGATGAGAAATGGAGCCATCCGAGTTGCTGACTATCTTATTCAGCGATTGGCTGACTTGGGATTGCGAGATATTTTTCTTTTGCCCGGCGGCGGCGCCATGTATTTGAATGACGCAGTCGCATCTGAACAAAGAATCAATCCTGTCGTTTGCCACCATGAGCAAGCTTGCGGAATCGCTGCCGAGGCCTATGGGCGGACTCATCCATTGGGCTTTGGTGTGGCCATGGTCACCACCGGTCCCGGTGCGACCAATATCGTGACGCCCGTGGCTGGTGCTTGGATTGAGTCTTTGCCTTTGTTGGTTATTTCAGGTCAAGTCAAGAGACCCGATGCGATCAATGGCCGTGAGATTCGGCAAGGCGGTGTGCAAGAAGTGGACATCATTTCTGTCGTAAAGCCCATTACCAAATTTGCTGTCACTGTCCAGGACGCTTCTGAGATTCGACAATGCCTGGAAGAAGCACTGTGGCATATGAAAAACGGCAGGCCAGGTCCGGTGTGGATTGATGTACCTCTCGACGTCCAAGCAGCGCCTATAGAGCCTGAATTGTTATCGGGCTTCGTGCCGCCAAAATCTCCGCAAGTTAACGACTTATCAGGTGATATCGATAAGCTCAATGTCATATTACAAAGCGCGCAACGGCCTATTTTTTTGATTGGACACGGCGTCAGGATTTCGGGGGGAACGAACAAATTCAAAGCAATGGCCGAGGCGTTGCAAATTCCTTGCGTTTTTACCTGGAATGCGGCTGACACCTTTCATTGGGATCATGACTTGTACATTGGCAGGCCCGGCGTGGTGGCTGCGCGAGCCCCTAATTTTGCAATTCAAAACAGTGATTGTTTGATTGCCATCGGTTGTCGGCTCGACAACGTCGTGACCGCCTACAACCCCGCAGGATTTGCGCGGGCAGCTCAAAAAATAATTGTTGATGTCGATCAAAATGAGCTTGACCGACACACCATGCCCGTCGATCTGAAAATTTGTTCAGATGCACTTGACTTCATCGAAACTTGGTCTCAGAAGTTGCCTCAACTGGCCGACATCTCCGCTTGGCAGCAAAAGTGCCTCGACTGGAAGCAACGCTACACCCCTCTGGATGGGAGAACTTTCAACACATCCTCTCCGATTGCACATTTCCAATTTGCAGACAAATTATCAGAAGCCATTGGTGAAAACTGTTTAGTGGTCACCGGCAGCTCTGGCTTGGCGCTGGAGGTTTTTTACACCGCATTCCGAAATAAAAAAGGCCAGCGGATGTTCTTGACCTCGGGTTTGGGCTCCATGGGCTATGGATTACCAGCCGCCATTGGGGCATGCATAGGCGCTGGCAAAATCCCATCGGTATGCGTGGAAAGCGACGGCAGCCTGATGCTCAACCTGCAAGAGTTGGCCACACTCAAGCATTTGAACTTGCCGATCACATTGGTCATCATGAACAACAACGGCTATGCGTCTATTCGCAATACGCAAAAGAACTACTTCAATGAACGCTACATCGGCAGTAACCCGGAGTCTGGACTGTTGATTCCCGACTTCATGGCCATCGCACGTGCAATGGGTATTGATTGCATTCGAGTCACCGATGCCGCTGAATTGACTGCAAATTTATTTGGTCATGGTCTGTCTATCGTCGAAGTGATGCTTGAAGAGCAGGTGGTTCTGACCCCCAAGGTCTCGGCCCTGCCGCAGCCAGACGGTTCCATCATCTCCATGCCGCTGGAAGACATGTCGCCCTTGCTGCCAAGAGATGTTTTGCGGCAAGAAATGTTGGTGCCTTTGCACCCAGCATCTGAGCAGGTCAATGTCTGACAACTTTACCTGCCGTTTCTGTGGGGGTGATTTTTTTCAGCCTGCATTGCTGAACTATCCTGACGCCCCCCAGTCTGCGCAAGGATTTCTGAACTCTTTAGATCAAGCGGACGCGCTTGTCGATTTACAAATTGACCAGTGCGCCAGTTGCGGTTTGGTTCAGCACAGCCTGCCGCCTGTTACATACCACCGTGATGTGATCAGAGCCATTGCGTACTCTGCAGAAATGGCGGCGTTCCGTCTTCAACAGCTGGGCGGTTGGATCCAGCATTTTGATTTGCACAATCAAAATGTTTTAGAGATCGGATGCGGCAGGGGCGAATACCTCGATCTTTTAATGCAGTCTGGTGCGCAGAGGGTCTTTGGGTTAGAAAATGCCGAGCTGAGTGTCCAGCAGGCCAGCGTGCGTGGTTTGAATGTCAGGCAAGGCTATTTGTCTTCAGACTTTTCAAACCCATGGGCGTTCAGGTTTGACGCCTTTGCCATTTTCAGTTTCCTTGAACACTGGCCTGATTTGAAGGGTTCCTTGCACAAACTGCACACGCTGCTAAACGAGGGTGCTCCAGGGTTGATTGAGGTTCCCAATTTTGATTACATCATCCAAAACGCACTGTACTCTGAGTTCACCACAGACCATATTTTCTATTTTGACAAGAACTCCCTGCGGACTGTTTTGGAGCTGTGTGGATTTGAGGTTCAGAGCACCGAAAGTATTTGGCATGACTACATACTCTCTGCACGTGTGAAAAAAAGATCGCGGTTGGATGTCCGTGAATTCAAAACAAAACAAACTGAAATTGTGGCGCAACTTCGTTCATTCACAGGGCGATTTCAGCCCCAAGACGTCGTCATTTGGGGGGCTGGTCATCAGTCACTTGCCGTCATTGCGCTTGCAAACTTACAAGCCCAGGTTTCCCATGTCGTGGATTCAGCAGAGTTCAAGCAATACAAGTTCACACCGGCGTCTCACCTGTTAATCAAACCGCCAGAGTCATTGTTACAAGACGAGCCCCGCGCCATCGTGATCATGGCGGCAGCTTACTCCGATGAAGTGGTCGCCACCATCATGCAAAAGTACAGCAGTGTCAAAAGCATCGCCATACTGCGAGAAGACCACCTAGAGATCATCCAAGATGAACGATAACTTGGCGCAACTGTTGGACAAAGCCATGGCATCCGTTGCCGATGCCAAACAAGGTCTACCGCAGGAATTGTTTTATTTTGTCAGCCAACTGACGCCCATGATCAATGTCGATTTACTGATCAAAAATAAAAAAGGACAAACGCTTTTAACTTGGAGGGACGATCAGTTTTATGGCCCTGCTTGGCACATCCCTGGTGGCATTATTCGTTTCAAAGAGAGCTTTGACAAGCGTATTCAGCAAGTTGCTTTAACGGAGTTAGGCTGCTCGGTGCGGTGTTCTGACGCCCCCATCAATGTCAGAAACATGATCAATACCGAAAGAGACATTCGCGGCCATTTTATTTCCCTGCTTTTTATTTGCGAACTGAAGGGCGAGCCTGACCCCGCCAAAGAATGGCGTGCTGAGCAGCCCCTTGCTGGCCAATGGGCTTGGCATGACAGCGCGCCCGAGAATCTGATTAAAGTGCATGAAGTTTTTAGAAAATTCATCAATGACACCCCAGCACTTTAAATACGACATTGCTTCAGATGTAGAGCAGGCGATTGAGAGATCGGGCGTCGCGTTGGAGGGTTTCCGCGGCAAAACGGTATTGCTGACGGGTGGTACCGGATTTTTTGGCATCTGGATGCTGTTAGCTTTCGTCCAAATGAAGCAAATCTTAGAGGGAGACTTGAGGATCCTTGTTGTATCCAGAGATCCTGAAAGTTTTCTGAAAAAGCACCCGCAATATCACTTTGATCAACATGTTGAATTCATCCACAGCGACGTCAAGAATTTGACCTTGGCGGATGTCCAAGTAACTCATCTGGTTCATATGGCCACCACAAATGCGGGTGAAACCTTTGCTGGCGAAGACCAACTCCAAAAATTAGACCTGCTGTACCTTGGTACCCGAAATGTATTGGAACAATGCGGGGCAAAATTAGAAAAAGTACTTTTTACTTCTTCGGGCGTAGCCTACGGGCGCTCCCTAAGCGAATTGATCACTGAAGAAACCCCTAGCGCCCTGGACACCACAAGCACGGGTTCCGCTTTAGGGCTCGGCAAACTGAACGCAGAGTATTTGATGGCTTACTATGCTGAAAAATTGGGCTACAGCTATTCGATTGCACGTTGCTTTTCATTTGCGGGGCAGTACCTCCCCCTGGATCTGCATTACGCGATGGGCAACTTCATAGCCAATGCCGTTGCCAAACAGAATATTTTGATCAAAGGGGATGGCAAAGCTGTTCGCTCTTATCTCTACGTCGGAGATGCCCTTGCTTGGTTGCTTCGCTTATTGGCCGAACCTCACAATCAGATCTTCAATGTAGGCTCAGAAAAATCAATGACCATGCATGAGTTGGCCAAAAAAGTGGCCCATGTGGCGGGTCATTCCAAGTTGATCAACGTGTTGGGCCAGTCACAGGAGATCGGAAATTTCAAGCGGGACACGTATTTACCAAGCGTCCGCAAGATTACCACGACCTATTCAGGGTTAAGAGAATGGACTACAGTTGAAGAATCAATTCAAAAAATGCTTGGGTATTAAGCAATGAATTTCAATATGGATAACCGGGAATTATGAATGTCTAGCTCACTGCAAATATTGGCCGAGCAAGAAGCCTTGTCTCTCACAGAAAAAAACAAGCGCAAAGACCAGAGCCAAAAGCGGCCTCGGGTTCATGAAAAAATCCAAGCTTATTTCAAAGGCATGCTTGATGGTCAAATTAGTCCCATTATGCGGCTGAAAATCAACCGTTCATTGTGCAACTTTGCCTGTGCCCATTGTTGCGAAGAGCCCTACATGAGCAGGGACTTGAAAAAAAGAACGGGGATGATCGATCCGCGCCCACAAATGGGGCTTAACGATTACAAAGAGCTCTCTAGACAAGCAGATGAATATGGTATTTTTCGGTTTGTTTTGACCGGTGGCGAGGCTTTGCTTGATAAAAATCTAGACAAGCTCATTGAAGCCATCGACCCGCAAAAGCATCTGGTTATTTTGGACACAAACGGATGGACTTTTGACATTGAAAAAGCCAAATGGTTTGCCGGTTTGGGCGGATACAAAGCGCAAATATCACTCGACAGCATGATTGAGTCGGAACACGACGCCTTCCGACACAAAAAGGGGTCTTACAAGCGTGTGATGCGTGCATTGCAAGCCTCCAAAGATGCGGGCTTGGAGTTGTTGATCTCAACTTGCATCATCAAAGACAGAGTTTTTACGCAAGAGTTTGAAGACTTGTGTAACTTCTGCAAGCTTGAGGATATTCCTTTGTATGTCACCTTGGCCAAACCTGTGGGGACTGCTAGAGACCAAGACACTTGGGTTTGTACCAAAAAGGATGTGGACCACCTGAAGCTGATAGAAAACAAGTACAACATCTTTACCCATATGACACCTTCTTACGGGCAACCAGGGCGGTGCATCACAGTGAAGGGCATTAACACTGTCAACCACGATGGTGAAATCATTCCCTGCCCCTATATGGATTTATCGATTGGTAACGTGACAAAAGAACCCTTGTCAAAAATTCTGGAGCGTGGCATGCTGAACAGTTGGCTGGGCCCATACCGTGATGAATGCATTATTGGTGAAAACCACGATTTTATTCAATTTCATAATAAATCAGTCAATGACTACTTAGATATTAGCCCACTGCTTCCTGTACCCTATGAGCATGGATTTGGTCAAACAAAATCAATAAAAATATAAAAGAGAAAATCTTGCGTTATTTTGATAATAATGGACGTAGAATACCGAGCAATGGTATGAGGGTCTTTGGCGAAACACAGAGTCAATACTACAAATTAGAGCGGCCTGAATTAAACTTAGCGTCTATATTTAATCGTAGTAGAGAACAAAATCTATTTACAAACGAAATAGACGTTTTTGAATTTGATAAAAAAATATCAAATATAATTTTGAAAATTAGTAATAACGTAAATTATGCAAACTTACTTAAAGGGGTATATGTTCCCTTTATATATAAACGTGAGGCAAAGGGAGCTGATTTAGGTGCAGAACTAGTTGATATTCTTCTTCCTAAATTACACAAATCATTCATAAATAAATTCCCAGAATCGCACTTTAAAGCCATCCTTCAAAGCCAAAAAAAATTAGAAAGTAATATTAAGCTAGATAAAAATTCAAGATACCAAAACTTTATATCTTTAAGTGAGGTAAAGCCTGCTATTGGTCTTTATTTCCCACAGGCACTGCAAGAGTTTGATGTCGAGTCGCAGCGAAAACAGATGACTTCCTTACCCGAGTTGACTGATTTAAACATTTGCCTCTCAGGTGGTATGGACGTTTGCGCAGCATTAATTGGAACGCCAGATTTACTTATTAGTGAAAATTTCTACGCCCCCATTCCTACTTTATCATCTTATGTCCATGAGGATCAAAGACTTATCTTAATGATTAAGGCATATGGGCCGCATCTTGAGTTTTGGTGCTTAAGCCAGATGCTTAATATGGATACCACGCAAGTTTCTGAACAATGGACCGGTGGTTTAACAATTTACGAATAACATAAAAGGTTATTGGTTTAGAAAATTAATGTTAGTGTTGATTAATTATTCAGTTGTATGCAATTGACAGATATTCTTAAACTTGGATCTGAGGTTGATCCTGTGTTTTCAGACAGGGCTAATGTAAGCGAATCAACGTTTGGATACTTAGAGCGAAATCCATTTGTAATGTATGGAGCGGGAGAGGCAGCGCATTGGTTTTACGAAGCGGGTGTGAAGAGAAACAGGCTAAACCCACTTGCGATCATTGATCAGCGTGCCAGCGAAATTAAAAATTATAAAGGAATTCTGTGCATCGACCTGAAAGAAGCCTTTGAGGAGTTTGGAAAAATAGACATCGATATCGTAGTTTGTGTTGGCCAATTTGAATCTTTTCTGACTATTCGCGCTAACCTGCTCAATCATGGATTCTCAAAAGTTCACTACCTAGGTTGGTTCTATGAAATTCATAATCTTCTAGAACTCGAATTTTCAGGGGAATCCGAGTGGCGCAGAATGTTTCAGCAAAATGAGACTGCAATTGTTTCGGCATATGCTAAATTAGACGACGAATTAAGTCAACGTCTCTTCGCTCAGTTGATAAATGCCCATTACCACAGGCAGCCAAGAAGGTTCCCCAGACGTCCACGAGAGGAACAACATTTTCCTAAAGACATCACACTTGCAAAAGGTTGCAATTCACTAGTGGTTTGTGGTGCATACGATGGTGAAGCTCTACGATTACTTAAGCAGAACAGCATAAATTCAGAGAAAATCTATTTATTTGAACCTGAGCCCGAAATATTTACTCGACTCGTAATTAATACAGCGGAGTATCAAAAAGAATATGGAATAGATGTATACGCAATTCCGATGGCAACAAGTGAAAATACGGAAATGGTATCTTTTTTGAGTGGCGATGGGTTAGGGTCAAAAATCTGTGCTGTGGGAAATTGTGTTGTCCAAGCTGTTTCGCTAGATGATTTCTTTGGGAACCATTACATTACACGGATTGCTATGGATATCGAGGGTCAAGAAGGAGCTACATTGCGTGGTGCAGCCAAGCTTATTAAATCAAAAAAACCTGATTTATCTATTTCGGTCTATCATGAACCAAAACAATTATGGGAAATCCCATCTCTCATTTCATCTATACAAAAAGGATATAAATTTTATCTGCGCAACTACACGTCTTATGCAGTTGAAACTGTATTGTACGCCACGCATAATTAAAACACTTTAAAAAAATTAAATAATTGATAGTAATATGAAATAATTTAAAATAATTTGAAAATAAAAAAATTATTAAAATGACTGAAAATCCATTGATAAGTATAATTATTCCAGCACGAAATGCAGAAGAATTCATTTTACGATGTTTGAATTCTGTATTGCTCGCTTCGCATGATTTATCACTCGAAGTAATATTAATATTAAATGGATGTCAGGATAAAACAGTAGAATTCGCCAGTGTTTTTTGTAAAGATCTTCCGTTGAAAATGCAGATACATGAATCTACTTTGGGTCCAGCTGCCGCCCGCAATATAGGTATTAAAATGGCTAAAGGAACTTGGCTATATTTTCTAGACGCGGATGATTTAATACCAGATGGCGCTTTAGGAAAACATTTAGAACTAATGACGGCAAGCAAATCAGATGTACTGGTAGGATCATATTTTAAATCCTCGAATGAGATGTCTAAAAGCTCGCATCTTTTAGATGGAGCTATAAAATTTAACTCAAGCAACCTTAAAGAATATATTCTAAAATATGTATACGAACCATATCTTTATACCATGCCAGTTCACTGTTGGGGTAAGTTATATTTAAGACGAAGTATTATCTCTGCAGGTATTTTATTCAATGAGAAACTTGATCAATTAGAAGATGTTAATTTCAATTTTTCACTTTTATTAAAAGATTTAACTTTTGAGTATACAGATCAAATACTTTATCAGTACCATATAAATTCAGGACCTAATAGTTTATCAACACAAAGCGGTAATGATCCAAATGCACTTGAAAAGATTCAAGCTGCATATATACCTGTTCAAAGGCTTCTGGAAAAATGGGAAGCCGCAGGCACAATTGACACAGCATCAAACTATACGGCTCATCTATTCGCTACTACGTCTTTACTGTGGTTAATTCGAGTGGGGAAAAAATTTGGATCTCAAAATTGGGCAGTCTGTAGATTTTTGATTTCTCAAATAGTGAATAATCCAGAGCTACGTCGTTCCTTGCTTCTTTACCGTAAAATGCCAGGGACATCTCGTGTCATTCCTTTTTTAGTGAAGCTGAAATTAAGTAGCTTTTTATGTGTTTATTTTAAAATTATTGCAATAATTAAGCGATTGCCTTACACTAAGTAATTAAGTTTACTTATTGCATATTAACCTAAACTCGAACTTCCTTGATGACACCCGAAGAGTTAAACGAATGCAGTGATGGAAAGAAAATTGCCGTATTCTACGGAGCAGGATCTCTTTATCGCGATTGCGCTGAACAATTGAAACAATTAATTGGCAATTTCACAACGCTGATTGTCGATCAAAAGTACCTGAATATCGACCATGTGTCCATAAACGGCATTCCTTGCTGCGGGACAGAAATCCTACCAAGCCTGTCACGGTCTACGCTTATAGTTATTTGCACTCGTAATCATCTTGTTATTGCAGATGACCTGCGTGGGATGGGATTTATAAATATCAAATATGCCCAATTTGAGCTTAGTTCCGTACGAGTTAAACAGATATTAAATTATCCTAATAACATAAGCGCATTTGTTTCGCATGAAGTTTCTTTTGGCCAAAGAACAGCTTTGATAACTGGATCCACTCGGGGCATTGGTCTTGAAATTGCCGTTGCACTTGCCTTAAGAGGTGTTAGAGTGATTCTTCATGGACGAACAAAAGAATCGCTAGAAGAAGGATTGCGACGCTTTGAAGTGCGAACAGCATCAAAAACTGACGGTGTTGTAGCAGATTTGAGTCAACATGATGCTCCTGAAATTATTTGTAGTCAATTGGATGAAAAAAATATAAAGGTAGAAATTTTATACAACAATGCAGGCGTATCTCCATTAACAGAAAATGGAGCAAGTGAATACAATAATAAAAGTTTTGATGAATGCTTGATGGTTAACTTTAGGGCGGTGGTCGGATTGACTTCGCGACTTGTACCTGAAATGTTAAAATTAGGCTATGGTCGCGTTATTTTCCTCACCTCCATGATTAATAAACAGCCAGATCGTATTGCATATATATGTAGTAAAGCTGCGCTAACGAGTTATGCTACTGAGCTAGCTCACTCGACGGATGGTACGACACTACGTGTGTCTACGCTTGATCCAGGATGGGTTCGTTCAGACATGGGCGGCGAATCAGCAACAAACGATCTAGACTCCGTAATACCTGGAGCATTGGTTGGAGCACTTGCGCTTCCGATCCGAAATGGTATATGGGTTTCGGCCCAAGATTACTCAGGTTTAAGGGATGATCAGCTATTAAATAAAATATATATTGATGGTTTTCTCAAATAGGAATAAATTCAATGAAAAATACCTCAACAAACTTGCGACTCCCTAATTTGACTGATAATGAGAATCCACTTGTCTCAATTCTGATATACAACTATAATTATGGAAAATATTTATCTGAGTGTTTTCAAAGTGCATTAGATCAGTCCTATCCTAATATTGAAATATTGTTCTCAGATAACGCCTCTAATGATAATTCTTGGGATATTGCCATTGATTTTCAGCGGCGGTATCCGGGCAGAATAACAATTGCTCGAAATAGAGCCAATCTCGGTACTGACTTAAACCTTCAAAATTGTTGGGCTACGCAAAAGGGAAGGTATTACGTGGTTCTTGGTAGCGATGATGTTCTGCATAAGGACTTTGTCAAAGTCACAGCTTCGCTTTTGTCTGAGCATCTTGATGCAGCCTATGTGATGACTCATAGATACATTTTAGACAAGGATAGCAATCGTACTGAAGAGGTGCCATTTTACGACGGGTGTTACAAATTGATACCACCAAGTCAGAACGGTGTATACATGATGGCAGCAATTAACCCATCAATTACCCAAATTTGCTACAGAACTGACCAAGCACGAAAGCGATCAGCTATGGGAGAATTCGGCTCACAGTTTTATGGTACGCGTATTATGGATTTCCGTTTGTGCATGGATTTCCCAGTAATTTACGTTGACGCTCCTTTGGTCGGACACAGAATACATGGGGAAAATCAATCTCTTGTGGCGGATAAAAACCTAATGGAGATTCTGGGGCCTTATATTTTGAATTTACAGTTCAAAGAGATGGGCAGAATTTCAGGATATAAGAATATAGAGGATAAATTCAATAAATCAATTCCTAAATTATCTAAATTGGCGCTTAGGTATTCTCTTAGAGCAGCAAAGCGTGGTGATATTGAATTGGGGCTACAGTACTGGCATTTATCTCAGGCCCTCTATCCGGAGATTAGTTTAATGACTGAATGTTCACTACTTGGTTCATTTTTGAGATCGGGAGCCTCAATTAACACAAAAGAATTTGATGCTTTTGATAGTAGTATGGATTTTCAGAGAAATGTCGCTTATCCGCCAGATGAGCCCTATATCAAATTAAAGATGACCGGAATATGAATAATATTGTTTTTTTTGTAGGGGCGGATTCAAGTTCGAAGCGCAATGCGCTTTAAAGATTGATGAAACACCTCTGAATGTGTTTTGAATCCAAGTCTTTCCCTGTGTCTGTTGTTTAATCTATTTTTGAACATTGAAATTTCCTCCTCATCAACCGTATTCATCGATCTCTTTAAGTCACACATTGACGCAGCAAACCATTAAAGCTCTCGTTGGAGCCCCGTTCCCAACTTGCAAAGAGATTGGCAAAGTAGCCAGTGCTGTTGAGCGCTTGTTCAATTTGAATGTACAATGCAAACTCTTTGCCGTTAGTCAGTGTTTTCACCCTTCCGCAAAAGGGCTGGAGCCCTTTCACAATGGCCCTGCTGACCAAGTCGGAGGTCTTGTGAGTCACCTTAACTATGACCCCGAAGCCGCTCTTGCGCTCGACCATCGTCACAATGGCCCCCTTGTGGTTCGCGCCAATGACCGTGTCGCATT
>Ga0214919_10002097_pt1 | contig 31811 bp, 23 predicted proteins | sample LL1503_MetaG_FD_177994 | JGI IMG/M metagenome (GOLD analysis project Ga0214919, IMG submission 177994) | Freshwater microbial communities from Lake Lanier, Atlanta, Georgia, United States - LL-1503 | ecosystem: Environmental > Aquatic > Freshwater > Lake | place: USA: Georgia | collected... | reverse complement strand
AATTCCACGAAGAATCAAAACGCCTCGACGGTCAATCCCCAGGCATAGTACCATTTGGCTACTTTAATAAAGACGGCGAACATAAAACGGCCGATGCTTGTATTAAAGGCTCTTTTTACCTGGGAGAAGTCCTAGTAAATCCCGGTAGTGGTGCCTGGTGTGCTACTAAATTAGATAAAGACGGTAACCTAAAGGAATGGGGTTACTGTATTGATTTAGAATATGCCATTGATAGCATCGAAGATGCCATATCCGTAGCGGAACAACTATTAGAGAGAAAAAAGTCTGTTAGTTACATCATTGGTTACTTAAAAACCTATATTGTAGACCGTGAGAATAGAAGTGCTATTTTTAAAAGTCCTGAACTATTAGAAGTTCTTAGAAACAAAAGCATATTTCCCCCGACTGAACAATACCAAATTGGTGACGTTATTACTGTTAGAGACCAGGACTATATACTAGATGAATCTCTCGAATTAGGAAAGTATTGGAGGGCTCTTGCCGTAGTAGTTAAAAAGAAACTAGTGCGTAAACAAAAGGGTGAAGCGGCAGAAGCAGCAGAAGCAGCAACAAGAAAGAAAACACCTTCATCGTCCAAAGAAAGACACTATGGTACAAATAAGGAACAAGAGGGTGAAAGGAATATTAGAACTTATCAAGGTATCGTTGACGAGGACTACAATCGTTCCAAGCGAGGTGCTAATCGCCGCGAAACTATCAAGGAATGCGTAGCAGAATTTGACTACATGGATCGTACCAATAAGCGTGTTAGATCGAAAGCTACATGTGTGGATAAGGATTTAACGGTTGATGGTGTGTTTATTGGGCCGGGTGGAGGCCGGTGGTGTGCTACAGAAGTTGATGATACTGGCTTAATGCGCGAGTGGGGCTATTGTGTCAAAGATGGTACTGTATCGGCCACAGAAAAGACCGAATGGGATGATTTATGTGCCGCTATTCGCTACGAACAATGGGAAAAGATTTCTACAATTAGCCGTCGTTTGTTGCTAGCCGGACACACCGAAAAGACCATTTTCAACAATTTGATACAATTTTGCGATAGAAAACGTATGGCGCCGCATTTCGAACAACTCAAGAGAATAGTTAATATCCAATTTATTAAGTTGTATCCGTGGGTCCTAGTGAAATTACCCAAACCCAATGTAGAATTACTAAAGATCAAATCTAGTATCTCTACTGTAATCGCCAGTAAACTAGAGTATTTAGAAAAGGGTATTCATGTAGATTTACACACTGGATTGGTTGGTAGTGCCGATGATTTGTGGCTATTGAATTACTATTTTATTGTTGAGCGGCTCATTGTACATAGTATGATTTCGGATAGCGAAGATTTTGATTTAGCCCTCTTAGAACGTGTAAAGAAAACTAAGAATTTAGAGGCGCTTAATGAAATACTAGTAAAACTCGAAATGGATATTAAACGCCAAATCCGTAAATATATACAGGATATTGATGCTGATAGCAATGTATTAGTTGATTTAAAATCTAGCCATTCCGATAATGGCAACAGTAGCAACAAAAGCAGTAGCAAAAGCAATTCCAAACAAATCGATCCCAATTTAGTAGTTGTCAATTATGGAGCCTTTTTTGGTACAATTTCTTCCGAACAGCGTCAATTGTACTATTCGGAACTCGACTTAACAATTCCACTAGCATTACAGTTAGCTACTTACAACAAATCGTTTGTAGAACCGAAAGAATTAAGTGATATTGTTGTCTATGAGAAACGAGCTAGCAGTGAAAAGAAACGTACTAGTTCACCAAAAGGCAAAAAGGCCGATTGGGACGATGAAAATGTGGAATTCTTTTCTAACTACCCCGAAGTAATTGACCCTGACTTCTACGTAAAGCTAAACAAGAAAAAAGAGTTTTTCATCAACAAAATGGAAAGCTGGAAAGGTAAAACTATGGATGACTTGTGCCGCCAGGATACATTTGGCCTTTCGGCGCAACAACAATGGGTAGCCAATTATTTCAACACCGAAACTCCCTACAATGGCCTATTGTTATATTGGGGTACTGGTGTAGGTAAAACGTGTGCCAGTATTAGTATAGCCGAGAAACATTTAGAATACTACAAAAAGTACAATAGAAAAGTACTAGTTATTTTAGGTACGAGTACTATGCAGAACTATATCAAGGAACTCTACAACTTCAACAAGGAACGAGTCGAATTAAGTCAAGGCTTAGTACCAGGCACGCTACAATGTACCGGAAATAGATACTATATTCCAATTGAAAGTACCGACCCAGAGAGTATGAAGCGTCGCGAAGGTAGAATCCTTAAAAAGATTGAGCATGACTACGAATTCATTACTTATGGGTCATTAAAAGGCTTAATTAGCAAATTATTAATTAAGCGCGGCTTGAAATTGGATCTAGATGAAGAAAAGACCGCGATGCCCAAAAAGGCTCCCAAGTCGGAAGGTGAAGAAATTAGTACCCAGGGTTTCCTCTTTACGGCCGTCAAGACCCCTAAAGGATTAATATGGCGCGGTACACCTATTATAGACCCTAAGAAGGAGGAAAGAATCCGTGTGGCCCTATCGGATTACTTCTCGAACCGTTTAATGATTGTAGATGAAATTCAGAATATTAGAACGGCTGGCGAAGGTGGTGACCAAATAGCCCCTAAGATGTTAGAGCGGATTGTACACTATTCCAGTGACCTTAAAATAGTACTTATGAGTGCCACTCCTATGTTCAATAGTTCCACGGAAATAGTATATATCCTAAATCTACTATTAGAAAATGACGGCCGCGAGAAAATTAAAGTAGGTGACTTATTTGACGGCAAGGATAACCTAGTTGATTCCCAGACACTGTTAGATATATCTAGAGGTTATATTAGTTATGTTAGAGGTGCCAATCCTATTAGTTTTCCGGCTAAATTACTACCCAATAAATCTCCTATAGATGCCATAGTACAAAACAATACAGTTTACTACCCCACACCAGCCCATAAAATGAATGGTCAGACATTAGAAGCTGATGATAGAATTAAGTACAACCCATTAGTTAAATGTGACATGAGTAGCTACCAAGAATCTATATTTAGAAAGGCTGTAATTGGTGGTAGTGTTAGTGGCAATAGTGGTAATAGTGGAGAGGAAGGCGAAGAAGAAACTAGCATGGAAGAGTTGTTATCGGACGTAACAAATGAAACTTTTGATATTAATGGTAAAATGATTTCCAATATTGTCTATCCTCTACCATCTAAAACAGTTTTTAGTAAAGCCGATGTAACCACTCTATTTGGCGAGCGTGGTTTTGATAGATGCTTTAGAGAACTAAAGAGTGGTAGATTTGAATATACCGAGGATGCTATAGTAGCTAAGAAGCCTATATTTGATGTAGACAATCTAGAAAAATACTCCCCCAAGTTTCACAAGATACTAGAGAACATTAGTAGTACTGAAAGTGGCATTATCTTTATCTATTCCGAATACCGTAAAGGTGGTTCACTACCATTAGCGTTAATGTTAGAACAAAATGGTTTTGAACAATTGGTTGTGGAGGGCAAAATGGGTGATATAGTAGTTAAAAATAAGCTACAATCGTTTATGGGGGGTAGAAAAACATTACCACAAAAATGGAAGTATATTCTACTAGATGGTGAAATGGACCCTAAAAAGAGAGCACAATTAGTACAAAGATGTAACAGTGAGGACAATCGTGATGGTAATGTTATTAAAGTAGTAATTGGTACTAGAGTAGCTGGTGAAGGTGTCGATTTTGCTAGAATTAGACAGATACACATACTTAATCCATGGGACAACTTTAGTAGAATAGATCAAGTAGTAGGTCGTGGTATTCGTAACTGTAGTCATAAAGATTTGCCTTTAGAGGACCGTAATGTAACTGTATTCCTATATTCAAGTCACATAAGCAGTAATGAAATAGAAACAACGGATGAAAAGATACACCGTAGAGCCGAAAGAAAGGATATACAAATGAAAGAGGTTGAGTTTGTATTGCGCAATGGGGCCGTGGATTGTATATCGAATTACTCTGGTAATAAATATACCGTAGAGGATTTTGGAGATGAAGTAGGTGATAAGGATGATACTAGAAATTGTGGTTATAAGAATTGTAGTAAGGTCTATAGTTGTGTCGATAGTAACAGAGTCCCTAGAGATATGAAGAATTCGCAATTAGATAAAGATACCTATGATATAGAGTTCCATGCTGGTAGGGAGATTGAGCGGTATAAAAAGGTTATCAAGGCCATGTTTGCTAAATCAGTAGTATTTAAGTTATCGCATATTAAAACATATTGCGAAATGAAAATAGAAGACTTTGATGAAGATGTGTTCCTCATTTCTCTAGACCAACTAATACATAATCATGAGAAACTACATGATAAGTATAATAGATTAGGTAGAATAGTATTTAGAGATGGCTATTACTTATTTCAACCTAACGATTTAGATAAAACCGCGGAATTACCCGAATACTATCGAGAAACACCACTAACCGTGAAACCGTCGAAGGCTCACGTAGTAGTGAAAGACCGTGATATATCGCCAGAGTTGTTCGCTAAGTGGCGCCGTGAAGTATTAGCGGCAATAGATAGTAGTGACAATGGTGATGAATTGGCTTATTATTTGGATCGGGTTAAAGATGTAGTTATGAAGAGTATCCTATTAGAATGGTTTAATAGTGAGTACAGTCCGGATGAAATGGAAAGCAAGGGCAACAATAGTAGCAATAGTAGCAAAAGCAGCAAAGGCAGCAAAAGACATGAGCGGATAAGTGATTATCTAGAAGGCAAAGATATAGTTATTAGAGATAGAGAAGAACGTCCTATTGGTGTTCAATGGACACGTGAATTGAGTTATGAATATGTAGCAAAGAGTAAGAAATTAGTAGATAGATTGAATAGTGATACTCTACAAAGACCAATGATATTGTATAATTTTGATGACTATAATTTAGATACACATGTAATAGGTAGATTAGAACAGACTGGAGAGGGGCGTGAGGAGAGTCCGTTGAAACAAATGACTTGTAAAATAATTGACTTTAGTTTCGTGGAGAACAAATCGAATCTTAAATTGGATGGCAAGGCCTGTATGAGTTACAACAAGGCCCCCATGAACAAATTAATGGAAAATTTAGGATTAGATGAGTATTCTACTGAGAAACGTGATAGTCAATGTAAAATGATTGAATTGGCGCTACGTGAATATAATAGAGAGGCTAGAGATGGTAAAGTATGGTGGATAGAAAGTAACAAGTTATATAAGTTAGAGAAGTTACTATAGGAAATAGTAGAATAATTAGTACAATTTATTGATCTATTGAGTAGGCGGTTTTTATAAAATTAGGCATTTCGATAATAGGGCTACTAAATTTAGCCAAATCGTTGTACTTTTTTACTAGACTATTCATATTTGCGTAGTGAAAGCCATAACCATTTTCGATATTTTGTTTGCTTAATCGTTTAGCCATAGATTGATATCTGGAGATCATGTATTGTAGAGGATATACAAATTTATAGTGAAGCAATTTAAAATTTGGTTCACTATGTATTACTCCACTAATTTTAGGATAGGCCTGATGACAGCCACATAGGTAGTTAATATCTGTTACCAGTCGGCTATTAATTAAGGTACATTTATCTAACTTAACGCCGGGATAACCTCGAATGGATTTTTCAAATATAGTATTTCCGGGGACTTGGAAAATATCCGGGCAAAACATTTCAAATCCCTTACATTGTACAACAGCTACATTATTAGGGAGACTTTTAACGTAATTAGGAAGACCCATCGGGTGATAGATGAATTCATCGACATCTATAATAATAAACCAATCACATTCACTACGAAATTGCTTCCAAGCGTGATTCTTGATTTCTATATAGATATCGTCACGGATTTGTTCATTTGTATTATAATAGCATACCTCTACATTATCATAACCTTTCATTATTTCTACACTATTGTCACTACTCATGTTGTCAAAGATGATAACTTTTTTAGCGAACGAATAGTAGTCTAGGAAATATTTAAGGAGTGGTGATTCATTCCAACAAATTGTAATAACATAGAATACGGGTTCTTTAGTGTTGTTATTCATTATTAAGTATTTTAATTATTTATGATGTTTAAAATACTTAATTCATACGTAATCTTTTCATACTAAATATAAATGGAGTGCCAAAGTTAAGCCATCTAACGCGGGTGGCTAACTTATGACATTCTAGAGGTCTCCTAATATCTTTTTAGCAACTTTATTACTCGGGTGTAATGTTTCTAATACCATACCATTGACAGCCATTACACTATGTTTATCCATCAATACATTATATAAAACATCTTTACCGTTGTATGGTACTGTATGAACACCATCTATACGCCCAACAAAGTGTTTTGCTTGTATTAGTTGTCCCTTGTAAAGTACACAATGGCCGGGTGTCATTAAAGTACGTTCTTTAGGGCAATTTATAGCAACCGAGTGTTTTTCAAAACACACCAACTCTTTTTCTGGTGTTATGGTACGTATAATAGAAACAATACGTTGTCTATTAATTGTATGAACCGCTGTGTTTAGTTTTTCAATTGCTACTAAACCTTGGTCGGTATTAATAGGAGTACCTAGTGGCAAACAGATTGGTTCATGGTGAGTAGTAGTAGGTGGCATTGTAGTAGTAGGTGGTATATCAATATTTAAATATCTTTCTAATAAAAAATATCGACTAATGTTATCATCATAAACATTTCCTATAAGTAAAATACGATCATTATTATCTATTAATATTTGAGTTGCGGCATTTAAAAAATAATTCGTGGGTTCTGTTATTATATACCCATTACCACTACCAAAATTAGTATCAAGTGCCCCAACAAAAGTATATTTTACAATAAAATTTTTGAAGTCATTGGCTGAACCTTCTACTGCTTGACAAGTAACCAATATATTATTATCCTTGTCAAAAGCTAAAGAATTACCAATAGAATTGTATATACCAATACGTGTATATACAAATCCCTTTCCACTAGCAAATTCGGTATCAAGATCACCAGTATTACTATATTTTGCTACATATACATTAAAAATTCCTGTGTCAGATGGGTTAAGACCAACAAGAACTTGGCCTGTAATATAAATACTATGGTCTTTATCTAATATCAAATAATTACCATCCGAATTAAAACCATTAACAAATTGTTTAGTTATAAATCCAGAACCATTACCAAAATTAATATCAATAACCCCAGTATCTGTAAACTTGGCTAATAACATGCTTCTTTTTTCGTCTGTTATAGTAATTTCATTAACATACCCAGTGATATATATACTATCATCCGTATCAACAACCATACAATTTGCCAGGGTATCACTATTATTAAAACGTTTTGTAAGATAACCAACACCACTGGCAAAATTATTATCCAATACACCAATATTTGTATACCTTACTATAAACATATTTTCATCAAAACTATTCAGAGCACGGCCTAATACTAAAATATTGTTATTATTATCAATACATATGGTTTTAGCATAGGTATTATTGTCGCCAAAAATTTTTTGAATAATATATCCGGTCCCAAGGGCAAAAGTGCCGTCAGGTGTACCAGATTCAACATATTTTGTTACAAACATATAATTAGTTGCTACCTTGTTAACAATTTGTAATACATTACCGGCTATTAAAATATTGTTATTCTGGTCTAAGGCTACAGAAATCCCCCGGGTGTCAAGACCATTAATTTTAACAGTTACGTATCCTACTCCACCAGCAAATTGGGAATCTAAAATACCGGTCTGGGTATATCTTGCTAATAACAAATAATCGTCAGTACCATCATTCGCCGTTCCGACTGTTACTATACGATTATTGCCGTCTATTGCGAATGAACTACCATCAGAATCATTTCCACTAAAGAACTGTTTAACTATAAAACCAGTTGGACTGTTAAACGATTTATCTAGAGACATTTTATTTTAATGTTAGATTTTAATATTCATATGCCGATAATTTCAAATTTATTTTATTTAATATAAATAGTAATGGTATATGCGTCAATAAAAGAAGCATGGGGTGTAGAAGAATTACATTCCGGTAAGCCAATGGAAAATCCTTATGTGGTTAAGGATCCGGTACAAAATCCGGCTAATTTTAAAAAGTATCGCAGAAACAACTTTGGTTCTATGGCTACTAATAGAACTAATAGAGTTGTGGAAAGCCGTGAAACGGACGATGAATCCTACGACGAATCCTCCAAGAAGTACAAGAATAATGATGATGAAACGCGTTACTTTAGACAATCCCATAGAGACACGGAGGATTGGTGCGAACCCAGTTACACTAAACGCTACTTCACCGATGAAGATGAATACAGTGATGTAACTAGCGATGATGTTACCAGAAAGGTTGTCGGTAAGCGGCTAAATGTTAGTAATAAACCGAAAAGTATCCTTAAACGTAAAGATGGTCACGGTCATGATAATGTACATGAAGGTTTCGAGGGAAATGGAAAGCGTGTAGATTGTGTAAATATGTTAGGACATTTAAAACATTGTAAAGTATGTAGAGCCGAATTTGACGACTACTCCAAGAATGTATTTATTAGAGAGTTTATAATATTCGCTGGTTGTGGTGTACTTATGTTTTTATTCCTAGATTTATTAAGAAAGATTGCTATTCAAAAGAAATAGATAGCAAGAGCAAAATAGCAATATTAGTATTCTAAATAGCTAGCCTAAACAGGGTTAAAGAAATTAGCGTTTAAAATATTAAATTAGAGTCTGTAATATATTTAGTACACAAAAATGAGTGAAGAATTCAAGATTCAAAAAGATGTCAAAAGAACTATGGACTTAACACCAGATGATATGGATGATATAAATCTAGATGAACTAAAGGATATCAACTTTAATGATGAACTGAGCGATAATGGCTCCTTAGTATTCACTAAAGAAAAGATGAGCGTTCCTACAAACAATAAAGCCAGTAGTTCCAATAACTTTTTCAACTTTGGTAGCAATAAAAAAGATACACCGGCTACACCTAAAGTAAATGTCAACAAGGACCAAGCTAAGGTTTCGGCGCCACCGCGAGTTGTTCCTAAGCGGCCTGTTGTTGAACCGGATAGTATGGATTTCGGTCTAGATATGATTGCCAATAAACAGAAAAAGAATGTACCGAAGGATGAAAGTGTAGATTCTCGTAGCGAATCTAGAAGCGAGAGTAGCCGTTCGAGTCGTGGTAGCAAACGTTCTCTAGATTTGGACTTCAATGAACTAGATAAGGTCAAGGATATTATGGATGGCGCTAGTGAAGATAGTCGTGGTAGTAATGCTAGCTCACTATCCGAACGCATCAAAGATAGAGTACGTTCTAAGGGTCATGCCAATGAAAGTGAAAGAAAGCAAGAACTGTTGTTCTTGTTTGACAAACTTGAAAAGAGGGGCATTAAGATTCCGCAAAAGTTTACGATGCGCTCTAGTGTAGAGGAAATGGAGAAGTCCTATGAACGCCTCAAGAACGAGCGTGATTTACAAAATAGTATTAAGTTTCAACGTAGAGTACTTATGGGTGTAGTAAGTACACTCGAATTTGTGAATCATAGTATAAATCCGTGTGACATTGATTTAGATGGTTGGTCTGAAAGTGTTATGGAGAACTACTCAGAATACGATGATATCTTCGAGGAACTCTACGAGAAGTACAAGAACAAGGGTCATATCAGTCCTGAAGTCAAATTACTAATGACCCTGGCTGGCAGTGCTTTCTACTTCCATCTCTCGAAGATGATTATTAAGCCGGCGCAACAAAAGATGCAGGAAATGTTTGGGGCTATGGACGGCGGCGGTGGAGGTGGCGGAATGCCGGATTTAGGTAGCATGGGCGGCTTTATGAGCGGCCTAATGGGCGGTTTCATGGGTCCTAAGGGTGGCAATGGCGGCGGTGCTGGAGGAAATGGTAAGCCGGCTAGTGGCGGTATGAGAGGCCCACAAGGCTTCGATGACATTTTAAGCAAGGATTCTGGTAGCGATATTCCTAGTATTGCCGAGGCTCCTAAAGGCCGTAGCAGTGGTGTAAAGAGAACATTTAATATGTAATTATAACAAATAATGAAAACAATAAAAATGAAAACAATAAATTTTTATAGAATATTTAAAAATTCTATAAAAATTTAACAATCGGAAAGGTTGGAACAGAATTGAGGGTTTTTCCACATAGATAAAATCAACGATTTGAAAAACGTTAAATGTTGTACAAATATTTCATTTATTAAATTTTAAATTAATAAATACAATAAATTAATTAATCTACCAAATCACTTTCAAAATGGTGAATAAACCAACTATTAAAGTTACTATAAGTCATACATCTTATGAAATCTATTTCATCTTCTCTTATAATTCTTTCAAATAGATTAAACATGTGCCATGTAGCATCTTGTCGTTCATTTAGAGTTAGAGTTATTAGTTCTTCTCTACAAATTAATGGATTATCATTTTCGTCATATTCATTGAAACTACCATCAAAATCATTATTTTTATTGTCATCGTGTTCATCATCGAAATACGACATGTTATAGTAATAAAATAGTTAAAGGCTTTTATAAATATCTAGAAATTTATAGTGTATATTGAACGAAAATAACTAAAGGATACTAAAAACAAAATTATATCTAACTAAATATTAAACATGGATTTCTTTGGTTATTTTACTAGTGAATCGAAAGACACTAAAAAGAGTAGTTCGAAAAAGAATAGTAGTAGCAGCAAAAGCAGTAAGAAGGCAAAAGACAGCCAATGCGGTGGATGAGGTCCGGAGCCCAAAATGGGCGGCAAGTAATTTCAACTTTTACAAAGTGTAAATTAGTATTTCCCTGATGGGAATGTATGACAATAATTTGTTAAACCTTTTACGGAACAGATTATTTGAAAATTACTAACAACACTTATCTATTCAATCTAGTGATATCTAATACAATCTAATAGAATATGTATAAAATATATTAGGGTCTTTAGAGAAAAGAACACTTTTAACAAAAGTGTAAGTCAAAAACGCTTTTTAGAAAAAGTGTAAGTCAAAAACACTTTTAGAAAAAGTGTAAGTCAAAACTTCTCCAAATCCTAAAGGAACTAATAGTATTTATAGTATTATACATATTCTATTAGATTATATTAGATATCACTAGAAACCACTAGTAACAACTATAACCACTAGTAACTATAAATTTATCCATTATCTATTTATCTCAATATATTTGTCATCTATTTATCGCATGATCCTAAGCCTTAATAAATTTATCTAAATATATTTCTCTGTTTTGACTTACACTTTTTCAAAAGTGTTAAAAGAGGTTTAAACCCTATTTATAAATTAATAATTAAAATGGAATTAGTAGAATCAGTAATATATTTTGATGGAGAGAAACAACTATACAATTTCCCATTTACAATAAAGTACAATGATCGTGACTTTATAATTGATTTCCTATTTAACGAGGGACAATATTTAGATCAAGAAAGTATGTTAAGGGATCGTATTGATTATTGTTCCAAAGAACTATTTAATCATTTCATGGAGTATTTTGAACATTTACAGGAAATATGTCTAGATGATTCCGTAGAGGCTAATAATGAGACTGTAGATAATATTAATGGAATATTAAAAACAATAATAACTCTTTATCAGGTATTTGGAAAGATACATTGTAACTCTATGGTTACTAATAGAATTAGAGAACTACTAGATGAACTAGTAGAAATGTTCTTGCTCCTAGAAGATTATTATACAATTGAGCGGAAAAAGGAATTACATAATTGGAAATTGTCTGTAAATAAACTATTAGGATATTAGGATATTAGAATAGTTCCAAAATAATAAATATATACATTTAAAACAAGAGATGAATGACTTTTATGTCGGTACGATAGCATTGCTTGTTTCAAATGTATTACTCAGTTCCTATCCTATCCTAATAAAATCCTATATAACAAATATATCCATTGTAGTACAATTAATTGTTAGAATAGTTGTGTACATATGTTTAGCATTGCCTTTCCTAGTTATTGGCGGTGAAGGTATGAATATCCTAACAACTTTAATAGAGCCGAAATATTTAGCAATTTCGGCAGTCAATATGCTACACATCTATAGTTCCTATAAAGGGTTCGAGTACCTAAATGCCGGTGTTTCACTCACTACATTTTACAGCTATCCTATAATACAAGTATTACTATCTCGTATCTTTTTAGGTACTGAATTAACATCTGGATTGATGTATAACTTATTTGGTAGTTTATTAGGCATAGGTATATTAAATAAGGATACATTATTAGGTGGTGAAAAGAGTGCTAATATTAAAAAAGGTTTCGCCTTTATTGCGATAGCGGCTTTAACAGAAGCTATAATTGGAGTGTTTTACAAAGGAGTTAATATTCAAAATCCATTTATGAGTTTGTATTCACTATATGCTCCGGCATTTGTATTCTTTATAATATGGTACTTGTACCAAAAGTACAAAGATTCGCAAGAAGTTAAAAATAAAGCAATTGATGAAAAGATACAAAAGGAAAAAGATGACAAGAAGGATAATTGGTGGCATATATTAACAAACCATGGAGGATTTATGAAGCGTATCATACTTTACAATATATTAATAGGTGGTATAGGGTATACACTAAGACTCTTCTCGTTAACTAAGATACCCATTAGTTGGTTTAGTGGATTATCATTCACAAGTTCATTGAGTGCCTTTATGTTGGGCTGGTTCTTCCTAGGAGAGCGGATTAAACTAAATCATCTATTAGGTTCTATAGTAATATTCTATAACCTCTTTAAAATTAATAACGCACACTTTTAACAAAAGTGTAAGTCAAAAACGCTTTTGTAAAAGCGTGGCCAAAAAACACTTTTGAAAAAGTGTAAGTCAAAACTAGAGAAATGTATTAGGGATTATGCGATAAATATATGATAAATGTATTTAGATAAATCTATAAGTACTAGTGGTTTTAGTGTAATCTAATACAAATCTATTAGAATATGTATAAATACTATTAGTTCTTTTAGGATTTGGAGAGGATTAATTTACAATTGGTTATCTCTGTTCTCTAAAAGAACTAATATAATTTATACATGTTCTAATATATCGTATTAGATAACACTAAAAACTACTATTCTCATATACTAGTACAAACTAAAGTATAAATGTATATTTATCATTTATTTACATTTTTGACTTACACTTTTTCTAAAAAGTGTCTCTAAAGGAACTAATATAATTTATACATAATCTAATAGATTTTTATTAGATTACACTAGAACCTCTAGAAGCCATATATTTATCATAATAGATTTATAATTTATTTATCGCATAATCCTTAACCTTAATAAATTTATCCTTTTTGGCCACGCTTTTTTCTAAAAAGCGTTTTTGACTTACACTTTTTTTAAAAAGTGCTAAATTGAAGTCTTCAATATAATTAGTAGTTAATAAAAGAAAGCAATGGCATACTACATGGACAAATTTGATAAGGAGAAGCAGCATGAGCGGAACATTTACAACGCCTCGAATATTCTACTAACTCGAGAGGATTTATTTTCTATTTTAGACAATTCCGGTATGGATTACTCTAAGATAAAAAGTAAAATTAGCAAGACTGATATCAAGGAGTTTCAAATTGCCTTTAATCACAAGTCGTACTGTAAATACAACATTAAGATTTCCGATGAACTGCGAGAAGAATCTAAAACCTGGTCTATTCCGCTCCAAGAAGTTAGTAATGAGCGTTATGAGTTTTTAGGTGATTCTGTAATTGACCTTATTATTGCTAATTATTTGTTTGACCGGTATCCTAAGGAGAAAGAGGGGTTTATGACTAAAATACGAACAAAATTAGTGTGTACTAAAACACTGGCAAAACTAAGTAGTTATTTGGACTTAACAAAGTTTATTGTAATGTCAAAGTATGTAGAGGATATTTGTGGTGGTCGCGACAATCCTAAATTGTTGGAGAATTGTTTTGAATCATTTGTGGGTGTTACATATAAATTGTTTGGTTTTGAATTTTGTAATGATTTTGTCTTGGCGATGATTGAAAACATTGACTTAATTGATTTTGTAGACCTTATTGAAAACGATGATAACTACAAGGACCAATTGTTGCGCTATTGCCACAAGAATTTCGAGGGCCGCAATCCGGTTTATAAGCAGGTTAGTATGGAAGGACTGAGTAATCATGCTATCTTTACAATGTGTGTAATGGTGCCAACCGGAGCGGACACTATGGTACAGATGGGGCAGGCTCGAGGTCCTAATAAAAAAGAGGCGGAACAAGAATCGGCAAGGATTGCGTTGGATAAGTTGAAAGTTGGGGACTTGTCATAGTTTATTAACTAGTAACTTAAAGAATATGGGTATAATTAATAATAAAGAAAGATTTTTTATGTCTGATTTACCAATTGATGCTATTGCCGAAGAAACTCCAATACTGCCGAAAAAGAGAGGCAGAAAGCCGAAGAATAGAGATGTCTCAAATGAAAAAATAACTACACCGCAAACAAAAGACAAACAAGATAAAGTAGAAGAACAGCAAATAATTTCAACCCCGAAAAAATCTTTCTTTATGACCAAGATAGAAAATACGATTTTACACTTTCCTATAAAAGGAAATATATCAAAAGGTATCTTTGATGATAGTTCGAAGAATAACATATTTCTCCAGAGCGATGAAAGTATTGGACCTATTCCATATGACCCGAATATTAATATAAATATGCATGCCGATTTTGAAAATGCCTCGCATAGTTTTGCTTTTGTACCAGAAATGGAAGTTAAAAAGACCGTATCTTTTTCGGCTATTAATAAAACAGTTAGAATTGTGCCACTTTTAAGCGAGTTTACAAGATGTAATGATATTAGGATTATGCCAGAAAAGACTACCGTATGTTGTTTTTGGGATACAGAACCGTTTGATAATCCGCCGGTAGGATTACCAGAGAAGAAGGAGGGTGATACTTTCTTTGTCAAACATTGTTTTTGTAGTTTCAATTGTATGGCTAGTTATAATTTTAGCCTAAATGATGAAAAAATGTGGGAACGTTATGCCCTAATTAACCTCATGTATAAGAAACTATACAACCTAAATCAGAATATTAAAATACAATTAGCGCTACCTAGAGAAGCACTTGTTAAATTTGGAGGGGTTTATGATGTACTTAGATTTAGAGATTTGTGTAAAGAAAAGTCAATTAAAATGATGTCTTTCCCAATAATAAGTATTCAAACATATTTAGAGGAAATAAATTTAAACAATGTCGACAATACTTCTAGTCAAGGACCTACACAATCTGAAATGAAAACATATCTAGACAAGGTAAATAACCAATACAAATTATCTAGAGAAAAGACAATGGCTTCGAAGAATACTTTGGAGTTTTGTATGGGCTTAAAAAAGGTTTAACAACACTTTTTCAAATCTTTTGCCGCTAGGCAAAAGTGGCCAGAAAAAAGTGTAAGTCTTGCTTTAGCAAGCAACCCTTAGCCTCCTCCTCTATAGAGGAGGCGGGACCCTTTGCCTCCTCCTCTTACGAGGAAGCGGGAAGTCAAAAAGGATAAATTTATTAACAATTCTATATTTCTAAATTTAATTACATCCCACATGATGTAATTAACTTAAGCAATATGAGTTATTATTTATTAAAATAAGTAATAAATGCTTAATTTTTGTAAAGATATAACAGACACGCTATTTTTGTCATGGATATCACAAATTAAGACTATTAAATCAATGAATAGCCACATAGTGGATTTCAAAAGGTATTTAATAAACAATAAATTTATAAGTGAACCTGTTAGAAATGAATCAATTAGATGTGTAGATAAAATGTTGAGAAAGGCATTTTTAAGTCACAAATATGGGAAAATATGGCTAGTTAATTGTATAAAAAGAACAACATCTGTTAATGGTTTTGATTTGGAACTAAATGAAATAGATGAAAATAAAAAGGATGTAATTGTCTATGTGGATGTAGGAGCTCGTAGAAAATATTTGTTTAGTCAAAAGGATTTTAGAAAGTTAATAATTACTAATTTAGAGAATAGCTACATGTATGACCATTTACCACAACCATCGCCTATTAAAAACCCATATACTAACAAGGAATTTACTAAATTAGAACTAATTGAGATTGATAGTATGCTAATAGATAGTCCATTAATATGGAACATGTATAGGGATTGTAAATACAATTTAGAGCGGTTTAAATTAATTAATTTTACTTATTTACTGGTTTGTAGTGCGGGAAGTTATGTAGACCAGTTAGAAAAGGACGATATAGTTTTTTACATAGAAGATATATTTATGTTTTATAATTTTGTAAATTATTGTGGGTTATGTCTCGAGGATAGGGGCAATTTAAAAAATAGAAAATTAAGAAGCATTCTAATAAATTGGTTTTTGTTTCAAAAGCGGCTAGGTATATTTACAAAAGATGATTTAGGTACAATTTGTGAAATGTTTAAAATGAATTGTTTAAAACATAATAAGAAGGATGAAGCACCTGTTAAATATTTTGATTCTAGTATAATAAACTTCGAATTTACTGGAGGACCTATTAAGGACAATTTTTTATTCAAAGCAGCACCAAATGGAGATACAAACAAAAATGTAACAAAAAAGAAATCAACCACCAAAAAGCTGAAGAAGTCTAAAAAAGTATTAAAGAAAAAGGTAGTTATTAAAACTATATCATGAGACTTATCGGTATAGATATTGCTATAGAGAATCTTGCTTTTTGTACTATTGATTATGATGAACTTACAAACACTAATAATATTAATAGGGACACGTGGTTTGTACTGGATACTACACCGGACGACTATAAACAAGTATGTGAATATACAAATAAGAAGAAGTGTAGTAAGGATGCTGGGTGGTTTTATGTGGATAAGGAGACATCTCTCTACAGGTTCTATTGTGCCGCGCATAAAAAACTAGTAGATCCTGAGAAAGAATCGGACAAAGATAAAGAAAAAGATAAAGAAAAGGAAAAGCGCAAATATACATGGAAAACGCTAAATAAGAACTACTTGAATAACAATGAAGTAATATGTAGTATATTTAAAAAACTAGATGAGCAATTGGAATTGTGGCGTAGCGCGGATTACATAATCATCGAAAAACAACCACCGACAAATCCAAAAATGATATCAATTATGAACTATATATATAGCTACTTTGTAATACGATTATGGAATGATGTATCTACTAAAGATAAAAAGCTACGGGATTTGCTTTTGCTAGATGCTAAAAATAAAGTAAATTATTGCCTAGATGTATTACCAAAAGAGGATATTGAGGAACTACAAAAGAAATACAATCCTACAAAAAACAAATATCAATACTACAAGCGGATCAGTATATTAACAGTTCAAAAAGAATTGGCAAATCAAAAACAGAAAGAACTACTAGATTATTTCAATGGTTACAAGAAGATTGATGATTTAGCGGATAGTAGAAACATGGTACTATGGTGGCTACAAAAAGAACTCAATAAACAAGACAAGGCTGATAAAAAAAAGGCAAAACAATTAGAACGGGAACAAAAGGAATTAGAACGCGCCAACAAGCCTAAAAGAACTAGAAAGACTAATGTAAAAACTATAGATACTATAGATACAATAGATATAGGAGCTTCTAAAGAAACTAATAGTACTGTAAAAGAAACTATTAGTACTAATAGTAAAATTAGTAAAACTAAAGGTACTAAAACTAAAAAAGTTAAAACAATTGATACATCTGTTACGACTGCTAATAATGATATAGATGAATTAGTAAATGCTATTGTACAAAGAGAATTAGGAGAGAAATTGTATTAGATATATACTAGTTGATATAGTAACTATAAATTCATCCAATACATTTATCTATTTAAATTTATCTAGTTTTGACTTACACTTTTACAAAAGTGTAGTTTTGACTTACACTTTTGTTAAAAGTGTACTTTTGTTAAAAGTGTTTTCCTAGTAGTAAAAATCCACAAAATAATTTATACAATATTGTAAATGTCATTACAGGAATCAGTTTTGAAGTTATTTGAAAAGAGTATAGATATGATAGGAGGAGATGATTGTGAATTTCCAGAAGAGGATTTCGGTAACATGTTCAAAGACACATTTAAAACTATACTAAAAGAAACTACTAAATTTAGTAAAATGGATGTTAATGAGTTAAAGAAGCGACTAGAGGAACTAGAGGCTGAAAATAAGGTTTTAAAGGACCTCTTAGCGGAATTGGAATTTCAACTTGCCACTAGAACAGTGCTAGAGTTGGATTAGTGATTAAATTGAATTTGTAATATTACATGTAATAATATTACAACATCACTAAGAGAGGTATACAATGGACAATAAGGGTCGCTAATGTTATTAAAAAATTCGAAGCTCTGGGTGAAGTAGAGGTAAAAAACACACTAAAAGCAACGAATGACCCATCGGCCGAAACAAAAAAGCTAGAAACATTTTTCAAGAACAGCGAAGAGACTTTTAAGAAGGAAACTGGCCGACAGATGACCTATGCCGAGATGCGCGAGATGTTTGGTTAGTGCTTAAGCAGGAACTCCGTTACTCACTATCGTTCGTAAAGTCGTTCGCTTAAGCAGGAACTCCGTTACTCACTATCGTTCGTAAAGTCGTTCGCTTAAGCAGGAACTCCATAGCAATTTACTCCTAATTTCATAGATTTATCAACCTGTTTGGCATTAATGAGACCGAGTTTCTTATTACACTTTGGATCACGGTTAGGCATGTAGGCATCGCCATCCGTAGACCAGCCCCAGTTACACCAGTTGGCGCCAGCATCATAGGCGTTTTGTAATTGGTTAGGATTAGCTAAAGTTCCAGCGCGTTTGGCACACTCTACTTGTGCTTCTTTGAATGTGTAGGCATTTTGAAAAACGTGATATACTTGTGTATCTTTGGGATCATTTAGGTAGTAATAATCAGCACCAGTTTTGACAGCGGATAATTTAGAAACATCGTCTTTAGCGTTGGCCTTAGAACAAGTGACGCTACTTTCGGTAGAAGGAGCTAAAGAAAGGTCATCTAGAGGAGGAGGTATTACCTTAGGTTCAAATGATTTCTTTTTAGTACAACTAGAGGTTGCCGAGTTGTTACTTTCTCTCCACCTGTAAGGTTTAATAGGTAAAGCACGAAAGTAGTTGCTTGGATTAATTAAAAGAATTATAATGATAAAAGTTATTACGAATAGTACTACAAAATCCATATATAATAATAGAAGATTTAAAATGTTTACAAATCATTAAAAATAGATAAAATGATTAAAAATGAATAAATAATTAAATCTCTATCAAAATTAGAATGGCTATTGGAAAATATTTACTAATATCCCTATTAGTTGTAATAGTACTTTTAGTGGTTTTACAATTAAGAGATGGACAAAAAGAAGGATACATAAGTTACAATGGTATATTACCCAAAGATAACCACATAGATAGAATAGATAACATAATTTATTATAATGACCCGATTTTTATAGAATATGGTGTACCGTCAGGTAATGCCAACTCTTCTACTCCATCACCATCCGATGCTAATTATGTATTGTTGAAGGCTGGTGAAAATACTAAAGCTGTTGGTAGTAAGGGGCAAGCATTAACACAAGTAGCCTATATAAAACCGAAAGGGGATATAAAAGGATTAACACCGGTACCCTATATGGAAAAGGTAAGATTAGAAGTTTACCCGGATAATGATTTCAACAAAACATTTAACATGGATTTTATGATAGTACCATATGAAACAAAAGTGACTTCGCAACAACCATATCTCAAAATAAACGACTTTGTAAGCTTCAAAACAATTGATAACAAATACTTGTGTGTAAACCCCCTAAATCTAACTTTAGAGTTATTCAGTTCTAGTACGGTTCCAAACAATGGATTATTTAGAATATCTAATAGCCCCCAATGTTATTTAAATTATGTGAAATATGGAGTAGATACAAGAAAACAAAATTTAAATACGATACAACAAATTGTCCAAAAAATGAAAGAGGAATTAGAAACGCGATTAAAGGCCCAAAATGGCGATTCTATGTCTATTAGAGAACTTAGAAAACGCGAAGCAGATTTGAGAGATAGTATAGACAAGTACACAAATAATAAGAGCTACATAGAAAACCAAATGAATATTCTTAAATCAGAACACCAAGGAACCCTAGATAACATTAGAGACAAGCACTCGACTATAAAGTTGGACGCAAACAAGGATTTTGCCAACAGAATATTGGCCGAGAAAAATGTAGTGGATTCATTTTATCTTAAAGAGATGAAATCAATACTAGAAAAGGGTTGTACCAAATAGTGTCAAAGTTAGCGAAGCTTAACTTTTGGACACTATAGAAATCGCGTCAGCTGCCAAAATAAGTTCTCTGAGAAAACTTAACTTTGGCACTTCGCGGTTCCAAGTAAATTTGCGGTCGTTCGTTTTTTATAAATATTTTTAACACAAAATCATCAAGTATTTTCAAAGATCCGCACCAACCTCAGTGCGGATCCAGAAAAAGGACTTAAAGCTAATCCAATATATAATAACATAAAGAAGTAAAATGTCGCAACCCACCCAAAAGAAAACCGTAAAGCCCACCGCCGCCGCCGCTACCCCGGCCGCTGCCGCTGCCCCCGCCCCTGTTGTCGCCGCTGCTCCGGCCGCTGCTGCCGTTGCCGCCCCTGCCAAGAAGGCCACGAAGACGGCCAAGGTTGAAGTCGCTGCTTCGGCTCCGGCCACCGCTGCTCCCGCCAAGGTTGCTGCCCCGACCAAGGCTGTTGATGCCTCGTCTGTTACTGCTACGGCCACGGAAACCGCCGCCACGACGGAAACCCCGGCTGTTGCCTCGCACGAAGAACTCGAAACGCTCGCTAACGAACTCATCAAGATGGCCAAGCGTGTCCTCGAAGTTTCGCGTGCCGCTAAGAAGGAATTCGCCAAGCAAGTCAAGAAGGCCGAACAAGGCGGCAAGAAGCGCCGTGTCAAGGCTGATGGCGAATCGACGCACTCGAACTCGGTCTTCCTCCAACCGTCGAAGATCTCTCCGGCACTCGCCAAGTTCTGCGGTGTTGCCGCTGACCAAATGCTTTCGCGCACGGATGCCACGCGCAAGATTGCTGCCTACATCAAGGAACACAACCTCCAAAACCCCGACAACCGTCGTGAAATCCTTTCGGATGCCACGCTCATCTCGCTCTTCGCCCTCACCTCGGAAGACAAGCTCAACTACTTCAACCTCCAACGCTACATCAAGCCGCACTTCATCAAGGAAGTCAAGACGGTTGCTTAAGTAATGTTGATATAATCAATGATAAAATAGAAAACAAAATAAAAAGTAATAAATCTAAAGAGTGGGGTGTAATTTGAATGAGTTAGGGGTAATTATAAAATAGGCATAAAATAAAGATTTAGTATTATATTTTCATTCTGAAAATAGTACTGGTCAATTGTATTTTCTTACAAAAACAATAACTTACTAGCGTACATAGTTCAATGGTAGAATCTCTGCTTTCCACGCAGAGGGCCCGGGTTCGATTCCCGGTGTGCGCAGTTGTATTTTTCCTCTGGAAAAATACGTCCTACGGCACAATGTAACTAAAATTACTTGTAATTACTTTTAAAAGTAACTAGAAGCAATAAGAAGCAATAAGAAGCAATAAGAAGCAATAAGAAGCAATAAGAAGCAATAAGAAGCAATAAGAAGCAATAAGAAGCAACAATACAATTATCTAATTAACTATTTTTACTTTTGAATTTGTACAATTGGTGTACAATTATCTGTTTTACAATTCCATGTCATTTCTAAACCCTTCATGTTAAACAACGACTCTACTTCTACCCCATTAGCGACTAATGTATTTTCTAAGTATTTATCTAGAGCTATATTGTAGTACTCTATATTATCTAAATCTACTTCCATGGCTAGCGAAGAACACTTCATGTGGCACCAACGGCCATTATGGCGATAGGCATGACCTTCACTCATATAGAGGTCCATTAATGGCATATTAGCCCCTAATGTATCCTTTTGTAGTACGTAGAGTGGGCACTTTTCGCGGCTACCCGTAAAATTAGTAACCCTTTGTATCTTGACAACACGACCCTGGGCGGTTGTAACTAAATCGCCACGTGTAAGGCTTTCTATCTGCTTATAGCCACTCGGTGTGAGTATATTAGTACCCTTTCTAAAGCAAATGTTGTCTACAATAACAAAAGAACTAGCAATAGCGTAATATCTAATACCATTTATAGTGATATAAAATAACCCATTTTGTACTAAATATTTTAGAATGGCTACATATTCTGTAGGAAGTGACAATTCGTTTACAATAGAACCCGGTGTTACACTTATAATAGTAATAGAGTCCCTAGGAGCACCTACGAGGGATACAATAGCATCAATTAAGGCATTCTCGTAAGTAGCTAATGTTTCTGAATCAATAATTAAATCGTAATAGTTAGCATTTATAGAAAATTTGACGGTTGTTTTATTTTTTGGCGGTGATGTAGTTGTTGTAGTAAGAGGTTCTGGAGAATTATACACAGCTATTTTGGTATAAGCAGTATTAGTTCCATTTGCTGAAAGGTTTATTGGAACTGACCAACTATTTGAACTTCTAGTATAATAAGAAGCCTTCGATATATAATTTATCTCATTATAACAAAACCATACAGACATAGCATCACCTGTAGTATTATCTATAGCTATTTGGGGTTCTTGACAAGATTCTCCAACAACCGAAATATTTTTTGGGGTTGACCAAGTATTTTTACTTTTAGTATAATAAGACGCCTGGATTATATTATTTCCGGAATTACTACTTGCTCTCAATAAACTACTCGATACCCATACAGATATGGCATTACCTGTTTTATTATCTATAGCTATTTGAGGTTGACTGTAATATCCTCCAATAAGTGAGAGGTTCATTGGTTCAGACCAAGTATTTTTACTTTTATTATAGAGGGATCCCATGACTATTCCCACCCCAAATTCTTTTGTATTTCCCTTATTAAATGTGTTGCTGCTGTTAATCCATACAGACATAGCATCACCTGTAGTATTATCTATAGCTATTTGGGGTTCAGTGGAATCTTCTCCAACAGGTGAAATATTTTTTGGTGTTGACCAAGTATTTCTACCTTTAGTATAATAAGATACCTGGATTACATTCTTATAATTTACATTATCAATATATTCCCATATACATATGGCATTACCTGTTTTATTATCTATAGCTATTTGAGGTCCAATGGCACTATTTGTATCGGATGAAAGGTTTTTTGGGGCAGACCAAGTATTTCTACTTTTAGTATAATAAGACGCCTGGATAACACGAACACCTTCTCCATTAAAACGATACCAGACACAGATAGCATTACCTGTAGTATTATCTATAGCTATTCCGGCATTCTCGGCGATTCCTCCACTTAAAGATAGTTGTCTTGGTGTAGACCAACTATTTGAACTTTTATCATAGCGAGAAGTTAGGATCACACCACTGTCCCAGACACAGATAGCATCACCATTAGAGTCCATAGATACTGTAGGGCTGTTTGCAGATGGAGAAATGTCTATTGGGGTAGACCAACTATTTGAACTTTTATTATAATAAGAAGACTGGATTTTATTATCTTCCCCACCGTTATTAAAAGTCCATACAGAGATAGCATTACCTGTAGAGTTATCTATAGCTATTTGGGGAACATTGGCATCCCCTCCATTCTCCGAAAGATTTGTAATTGTACTTACACCATCAACAATGTTATCGGCTTGAATTATAAAATTCGTCTCATTAAAAAGAGTCCATACAGAAATTGCTTTTGATATCATTTACTAATATTATAGATAATAATATTATTATAATTTTTATTTAAAAATGTACACTATTCCTACATAGGTCTATAATAGTATGTTATATTACCACTTAGTGGATTGTGTGAAACAATATATATTTTGTAGCCATCTTTACCCATATTTATTGGTTCTCGCAAGGCGTAGTGATAAGAATCTTTCTGGCCGCTACTTGTAGTTCTAGTGTACATAAATGAGTATTTAGAATTATCGGGTGTACTAGTTTTAACATATTTGTACTTATCTAATACGCGACCATCGAGGACAATATAGGATTCTATTAAACCGCGATTTGGATATTCTAAATAGATTTTCTCCCTTTTCTCGAGAGGATCCAATCCCCAAATTAAATCCACTTCTTCTCCCCGTTCTATATATTCTATACATTTCCGTTCAATCTCTACAGGAATTCCTAAAATCTCCGACATTTCATACCACTTTTTGGCCCATAGTTGTCCATCAACATTTACAAAAGCTGTTAAATCCATAAAGATAGCAAAACGCATATCATTTTCAAGACCATTTTTATCTACCTTTTTAGAACGTTCGGCTAAAAAGGGATGATTATAGGCCGTATGCCAATCAATTAAATGTGTTATTTTTGTCTTGTATTCCTCGCTACAATTTTCATATATATCTTTTATAAATTCGAAATTTAACTGTGTTATCTTGGAATTACTAGATAACCGCAAAAGTACTATGATAAACGGTAGTAATATTATAGAAATAAATATGGTTATTAGATACATCTATTACAACCCTTATTAATTATTAATAGAATAATTAGAATTAGTTTAAACCTAACAATAATTCTATAATGTATAATTAATAATTAATAAGATGGCTTCGATGGACCAAAAGAAGAAGATTCAACTATACATGACCCAAGTAGATAACATTCACAGTAAGAATCCCTCTCTCAAAAACCAAAGAGATATGGATTTTGAGGGATATGAAAAGTATATGAGTGAACAAATGCCGCGTTTTAAAGAGGATTACAAAACGCTATTCAAATTAGCTATTCGCGAATTTGACCAACCCAGTTTTCAAATGAAACTCAACCATTTCCTAAACATTACTCAAAATGTAATTAACGGCAAGCGTACCCTAGAAGACGCCACGAAACAAGTAGCCGACGAACAATACAAGGAATATGTAGCGCCTATTGTAGGCAAGAAGGACGATGGCGAACAACAATAAAACACTAAAAACATTAAAAACAAAAAAGAAATCCTAAAAAGAGTAAAAAGTTTTATAATGTTAGAATAGAATGGATTCTAACAGTATAATAGGTACATTAAAGAATGGCATGAGATACATCTATAGCCACAATCCTAGTATTAGTACAATTTCGGTACTAATAACGGTTCGTTATGGTTCGGCATTTGACAAAAAGGCTGGAATGGCGCATCTTTTAGAACATATATTGTTCAAAGGTACTACGAAGCGGCCACAAACAAAAGAAATCATGGCGGAACTAAATAGTATCGGTAGTGAATACAATGCCTACACATCTAAACCATTTACCGGTTATCATGCCAAGGCCGCTTATGTTCATTTAGAACATTGTGTGGATATTTTGAGTGATTTAGTGGCCAATACGAATTTCTATACGGAAACATTCGGTCATGAATTTACACAAGAAAAGAAGATTGTGTTGGAGGAACTAAAGGCCATAGAGGACAATAAAATGCGATATGTACTAGAAGTACTAGATAAAAACATATTTACGGGTGGTATGGGCGACAATGTATCCGATGACATTGCCGAAATAGATTCTATTACATTAGAAGAAATTATAGCTGTTTATAAACAGTACTACGTGGGTACTAATATGATAGTATCTATTAATGGTAATCTTGGTAAAAATAAAGGTAGCATACCGGAACTCTTAGAAAAGTACTTAGGACATATTCCAGCGGGTAAACCAAATAAATTAATGTTTGACAACTCGTATTTTTCTAAAACCCCTAAAAGAAATGTTAAAATTACCGAAAAGGGTGTTGTAAAAGCCATAGTAGCCCTAGCATATCCTAATACTGGCTATAGGAGTAGAACAAAGTACTACATGTTAGAATTATTTAGACTAGTATTTTGCGATTTAACTAGCGGTAGATTATTTCAAGATATTAGAGAAAAGCGAGGTTTAGTATATTCAATTAAATCTGTTAATTTCTGTTATGACAATTTAGGTTACTTTTGTATCCAGACAAATACAAATGTTAAAAACATTGGTGAACTATTAAAACAATTACAGGTTCAGTTAGATGCCGCCAAGAAGCATGGATTGTCTCAAAAAGAACTAGATTTAGCTAAAAGTAACTATTCGGGTAATATGTTATTAGAATTGGAGGACTCTATGACAATTGCCGATTATAATGCCTATGAATTATTCTATCATCCTCAATCGTACACATCTTACAAAGAAGTTATAGAACTGGTAGATGATATAACTTTAGCGGAAATGAATAAATTCATTAGAGAACTATTGTCACAAAGATCTATATTAACTGTATTAAGACCCTAGTTGTTGTTCAAAATCGTATTCCTGACTATTTAAATCCATTTTAGTTACACGTAATTTACCACCACTTGATAGTAAAAAGTTATTATCTGTAAAATCGTAGATATCACGAGCCCTTATATTATAACCAGTAATGTCACTATAATAGGTATCTGAACGATCGGTATATTCTGAAAATGTATCTAAATGATCTAAGGCAGTAGTGTTAGTAATTCTAACTTCTAGAAATTTACTAAACCTAGATATTCTACTTTTAACTAAGTCCTTTAGATTATTGTAGAGAAATAGTATTTTATCTAGACTGTTGAAGACAATAACTTTATTGTGTGTATCATCTATTTTTATAACTACATAAAACAATAAAAAATGCTTATGTAGTTTAGAAATATCAAAACTAAAAGGTAGCATTTTCTCACCATCTGACACATATACGGAAAGTGTATTGGTTGTATGATTGTTATTAGATTCCTCACCCATTTTATTATCAGTGTAATAGTTGTAGATAGAAGTATATGTTTCTTTAGTTGCTTTAGAAAAACTAATCCAAAACGGTTGTAAAGAACCGTAGATATATGCAACTAGCCATAATAAATTTGTATAGAACATGTGAAAACTCATTCCTAATTACTAGTATGTATACTAAAACTATATTTAAGTTTGTATTAGTATATTAAAACTAGTTTAAATAGATATTATGTAAGTTATTAAACAGCTATGGAATCTGGTATCCAAGAAAATTTTGTAAGTATTAAGTTTAGTATTTGTGGTAGTAGGGCGAATGATATGAATAAATTACCAGATTTAAATAATATAAACTTTCACGCAACAATCAATGAATTAAATGTTATAAAGTCAAAGATAGACGCAATTGGTGAGAAAGATTGGGATTATTTTAAAAAGAAGTGTAATCCATTTGAATGTGTAACAACAAATGGTGGAGTAGCAAATTATGTACCAATATCTAGGGCGTATTTTAAGATGTTAGAGATTACAACTATTTTTAAAGATGTATTCAAAAACATTGATTATAAGGAGCCATTTACAACACTTCATTTGGCAGAAGGGCCTGGTGGTTTTATGGAGTGTATAAATAATATGTTACAAGATATGAATTATAGTAATTATAAGATGTATGGAATGACCCTTTTAAAGGAAGAAAAGTCTGTACCAGCGTGGAAAAAAACGAGTTACTTTTTAGAATATAATAAACATATTGAAATACTAAAGGGAAAAGATGGTACTGGTGATTTGTACAATATTGACAATATCTACGATATTATGAACAATATGAAAACTAAGGCAACTATTATTACCGGTGATGGTGGTTTTGATTTTTCAAATGATTTCAACCAACAGGAAAGTATGTCTTTTCCACTGTTGTATTGCCAATCACTAGCTGCTCTATTGTGCCAAAAGAAAGGCGGTGTGTTTATCCTAAAGTGTTTTGATACATACCAAGCAAAAACACTAAAATTATTGTATCTGTTACACAAGTGTTACAAAAATATATATTTTGTAAAGCCTCATACTAGTAGACCGGCTAATTCGGAAAAGTATTTAGTTTGTGTAGATTTTCTAGATAACATATCGGAAAGGGAGATATATAAATTGCTATTAGATATTCCTAAAATAGGTTCAATTATGAATAGCAATTTAGAGATATTAAAATACAATACAAGCGATATGACATTTTACAATTCGATAAATATTATCAACAGAATAATGTTTTCTAGACAGAAGGAGTTTATAAATAATACTTTGGACATTATAATAAACAACAAACTAGATGAAAAGAAAGAGGATCTATTTAGAAGGCAAATATTAACATCTAGCGAATGGTGTAAACGTTATGGAATTAAAATTAACTACCAATCAAAGTTTCTAAACAGTTACACACTTTTAACAAAAGTGTAAGTCAAAACTACACTTTTGTAAAAGTGTAAGTCAAAACTTGATAAATTTATATTAGAATTTATTTGGATTAATGTATTTTGATAAATTTATTTTTATGAATGTATTTTTATGAATGTATTTTGATGAATGTATTTAGATTAATTTATTTTGATGAATGTATTTAGATAAATGTATTTAGATAAATGTATTTTGATAAATGTATTTAGATAAATTTATAGATAACTGTATATCTATAAATCTATGAGAGGTTGTGTGTAATCTAATATAATCTATTAGGATCGGGATAAAATCTATTAGTTCTTTTAGAGAAAAGAGATAACCAACTCTCCATTTATCTTCTCCAAATTCTAAAGAGTCTAATATAATTTATCCCGATTCTAATAGATTATATTAGATTACACTAAACCTCTCTAAACCATTCATAGATTTATAGATATATATTTATCTATAAATTTATCTTTTTGACAACACTTTTTCTAAAAGTGTATTCATCATATATTTATCGCATATACCCAAACCTTAATACATTTATCCTTTTTGGGCACGCTTTTTTAAAAAAGCGTTTTTGGCTACGCTTTTTTCTAAAAAGCGTGCTTTTAGTAGGGACTGCTAAATTTGGAGGCATCAAACAATCCTGCTTTTTCAGGTATATGACTAGTATTCTCGGTATACAAGTTATTCGGGGTATTAGTAAAAGAATACATGTTAGTATTTAGGGGATATGGAAAGTATTGAGGTCTGTCTAAATCCAAATAGTAACTAGCAAATTTGCGACCCATTTGATTATAAGTATCTATATTGTAACCCGTTTCTAAAAAATTGTCTTCAAACTCCGTACGAGTTCTAAAACCATTTATAACCTTTACTTCGCGTTTATTAACCCATTTGTACTGAATTGTATATTCGCGAGTAACTGTACTTTTAGTATCATATATGTAGAAATTTAGGCTATCGAACTCTGGGCGTTTTTCTAAAACAATTGGTAACTTATTAACTAGTATAAATCTTTGTTGTTTTTCATCTTCGTATTCCTCATTAATTTGTGTGATAAATTCATTCACAAGTGTTAGTTCTTGTCTAGGTATATTAGTATCAATAGAATAAATACGGCGATAGGTATTTTGGCAATATTCCCAATCCTTCCATTGTTGTATATTCCATGGATCCATATGTTTTGCATCCATTTCGCGAATGTAACATTCAGAGGATTTAGCAATACGGTTGCGCATCTCTTTGGGAGTTTCTTTTCTAAATTTAGTACGGTCCATACTATTATTACTAATATGTTATATAATTATTCTATTTTGCCGAATATCTATCTTTTTGGAATACAGCCGGATGTATAGGTAATATATCACTTAGTGTAGATTTATACATTCCTTCTGCGGTAACATCTCTTAAATATGGTACATCACTTTTAATCTTCTCTAAATTTTCCATAATACCTTTAGTAAATAGATATATCCACTCATCTTCTACATCGCTTCTAGAAATCATAACCATTTTGAAACTATAGCAATTTACATTTTTACTATCATATGGTAAGTCATAGAAATCTATAGCATCTTTTCTGCGAGCAATTAATTCTGGATAAGCATCTAATTTCATCTTGTCTTTTTTTAAATAAAAGTGTTGATTTTGAATCTTTTCGGGAGGTACTATTTTATTGCCCTTGTCCTTACCCCCGTCACTATATAGATCAATAAGTGTACAATTTACCTTTTGACTTATTTCTGTTAGCACATCATTTGGATAATCATATTGTGTAAAGTAGGCATCGATTTGCATACCTAATTTATTGATACTATCAAACTTACTAACACCTCTACCTACATCTCTATAAATTTTAGTATATTTGACATTGGCTAATAGGTCTAAATCTAATCTATTGATAGCATTTGTGAGATTAGTTATTTCTATTATATTTCCACCTAAATCACTGGGTTTATTGATCCGTAAATTGTTTGCCATTAAAATTCTGTAAAGTTTGTAAAATGTAAATAGACGTCGTGTATTAAAATGATTGAGAATAGTACGTTTATTCTTCATCAATGTATCTCGATTGAATACTTTATCGCCTTCATCATTTTCTAACTTAGATGTTATGTAGATACCATAATCGGCTTCTGTAATTATACCGACATCTATTTGTTTCTTTTCTAAAAGGGCCTCTATAACTTCAGTATTTGTTTCATATATAACAATGTCCATATTAGTATATTCTAATAGCTTATTGGATAACAATAAGTTGTTAATATTGAGCCAACCACGCCAAATACCAACTTTAACCCTTCTAGATAGTTGTGAATAGATGGCATGGTCCTGCCAGGCCGGAAAGAATCCCTCTTTCGTGGTTATTTTTGACCTCATGGTAACTAGATATAGAGAAATGAACAATACTGCTAATATTATAAATAAGTACATACTTACTTTCTAATAAGAAATATTTATAAAGGTATTTATAATATTATATATTATAGATGAGTAGTATATTGCTACTAAATTTTGAAGACTTTTCTCCTGTCTATGGACAGATTAATTTTCCTATAAATAGTTTGTTGTACAGAGGATATGATACAAAATATCCAATACTAAGTGAGCGACCTGCTTATTTCACTAGTAATTTAGATGTAGCCAGAGCCTACGGCAGTGTATCTCCATTTAGGACAACCAGAGCATTAAAAATATACGACTTGAGATATATTAAACATATATTAATGGAGTTATTTCAACAATTAGAATCAACCGACAAGGATGTAGTAAAATTTTGTAAAATATTAACTATATCCTATGGGCTAACTACATGTTTTAAGCAACTAGAGTTACTGAAGGATACGTTTGGTAGTTCTTTAGGTGATGAACATTATCAAGCGATAAGAAAATATCTGTTAGATTCTAGGATATCCCATAAAAAGGGAGAAATAGTTTACGGTTTACACCCATTTGAAACTCAGGGAATTCGAATTGGTGAAACAGAAACCGACGCAATATCAGTATCTTTTCTAAAAGATTTATTTCGTGGACAAATAGATGGATATATAGCTCCTAGAATAAAATCGGCGTTTCATTTCAACCAAGGTGGTTTCAACCCAACCGAGTTAGTTATATTTAATCCACTAGGAAGTGGTGTTAAAGTATTAGAACAACCTAATAGCTATTATATAAATAAGTTAGAGTTTGAATATTATTTACAACATCATCATACCAGCAGTATGTTTGTTATGAAACCAAAAATATTAGAAAGTTTAGTGGTTGACAAAAATCGAGTAAATGATGGAATGACAAAGTCATCTTTAATCATGATAGGTGGGTACAATATAACACCCTATTGTTTGTATAACAAAATTTTGGACGAGGGTGGAGATAATTATAAAAGGATACAAGATTATGTCGAGAGAACAATGAAAAAATTATTTGGCGATAATTACTATATTGAAACAGAAACTTTGGCTAAACA
>Ga0214919_10002096_pt1 | contig 31812 bp, 24 predicted proteins | sample LL1503_MetaG_FD_177994 | JGI IMG/M metagenome (GOLD analysis project Ga0214919, IMG submission 177994) | Freshwater microbial communities from Lake Lanier, Atlanta, Georgia, United States - LL-1503 | ecosystem: Environmental > Aquatic > Freshwater > Lake | place: USA: Georgia | collected... | reverse complement strand
TATTAGGAGATTTTTTTTTAATAGATACTGATCTTGAACTTGGTGGTGCAGGACCATTAGCACGACTCATAGCTGATGTAGCAGCAGAGGCTCCAGCAACAGTGTTTTGTGCTGATTTTAATAATTCATGATTACCTTCAAATTGTTGTGGATGCCTTTTACTTGATGATCTTTCACCTGATAATGGTTTTCCTGCTTTTATCTTTGAAAATTGTTTTAATGCTTCTCTTTGTGATAAACTTTGTCCTAAATTTTGTCCTAAACTTTTTGTTCTTCTTAGACCTCTAATACTTTGTGTTTTACTTTTTTTACCTACTAAACTTTTACCCAAACTCCCTCCACTCATATTTTCATTATCACTAAAATAATTATTTTCTCCAAGTTCTAGATCATCAATATCTTCAATATTTAACTCACTATCTTTACTATCTTTACTATCTTTACTATCATTAGTTTTTGTATTTACCATTTGAAATAATTATAATGATAAACTTATATACTATAAATTATAAATATAAAAAAAATAGTAAAAAAACTATAAATAAATAAAACTATAAATAAAAAAGATATATTTATACATAAACATAAATATAAATATATAAATATATTTATTCGTAAAATCTTTTGTCAGCCCAAGCAATAGTTGTTTCGGGATTAAACATTTGGTATTTTTCTCCAGTTAAAGAATTTGGAGCTGGAAGATGACTTGCAAAAGGCATTTGCAAAGGGTCAATTCTATTATATTTTACAATATTAGTAGTAACTGAATTATCACCTTTTACTTCATGGATTATAATATTTCCATAACCGCGATTGTAGTTAATTTTTTGTGTTGTGTATGGAAGGTCGCATACACTTGCATATTTACCAAGATTGGGAGTATTCATTTTTAATTAGTTGATAAATTAATTAATTTTATATAATTTTATATTATTAATATAGATATGATATTTTTTTTTTAGAATTATAATTTAAATATTTATTTAAAAAACAAATAAAATTAAATAAAAATAAAAATAAACTAATAATATAATATTAAACAAAAAAATAAAAATAAATATAAATAATAAAAAATGTGTATTTCTTATATTATTTCGGTAATTGCTATTACAATTTTATTGTATATATTTTTCGTAAATTATAAGTATTATTATGAAAATAATAATCAAAATAATCAAAATAATCAAAATAATAAAGAAAATTTCTATCCACTATTAGGATGGGGTAATGGAAGATGGGGATGGCAAAGAAATTACTTAAAAGATACGGGTAATTGGAGACCTTACAATTATTATCCTGCATATTCTGGATATTGGAAAGAATGTCCTAGTGGTTCATGGTGTCCTCCTTATGTTAGTTGTAAAGATCCCGTTTGTCAATAACCGAAGGAACCAAGGTTCCCTCGAGCTCCCTCCTTTTTCATAATTAATTTTTAATTTTTATATATATTGTATAAATGTGTTAGATACTGAGAGGCTTCAGCCCCTCGAGCTCCCTTGAGAGAACTTTAATTTTTTAATCATAATTTTAATATATAAAAAATTTACTTACAAAATAACATTTACAAACAGATCCTGAACTGAGAGGCTTTAGCCTCTCTAGAGTTTTGGCGCGGCTTTTTCAAAAGCTGCTTAAAAGCTGCTGCTGCTTGGATCTACATAAAATAAAACATAATTACCATTAACAGCTAAACTTGAACCACTTTCTAGAAAATATCCCGCTTTCATATAATCAACAGTTGGACTTGAATTAACACAAAAGAGACCACCATCTGCTCCAATTAAACCATATGCACCAACAAAAGGTATATCATTAACAGGAGAAAATCCAGAAGCAATATTATTAGTACATAATGCAGTAGTCATACCTTTTGTACAAACACCGCAAATCCCGCCACTACTTGCACTCATAGTTGCAATACCTAATATATTAAAAGGCATACTAAACAGACTAGCTCCAATAAGAGTAGTATAAGTAATAGGAACTATTACAATATTAGAAGAACTTATATCATTTGTTATTCTAACTGCTTGTCCTTTTATAATTGTAGCACCTTGTTGAACAGTCCAATAAGAGTACTCTCCCCAACTAAAAAATTGTGAATCATTTGGTGAATTTTTTAAATATGTTAAAGTATTGTTTGGAAATTGATTAAAAGAGATATACGGCAAAGGTTGTGGTGATAATGTTATAACATTACTATTTTGACTTAATGACATACTATTTATTGTTAAATTACTATTAACTATATATTGACCTCCTTGAAGACTTCTAATATTTACATTGCTTATTGATGCTGCAACATTTGCATAAGTAGTAGCAAATATTGATGCTAAAGGTACATATGTACCTGAAGCTGTATTAGAACCTAGATTATTAAAATTTACTGCATTTGTAAAATCTTGTCCAGGATTACCTTGAAGACCTTGAGTTGCACTAAAATCTACCCACGCTGAACCATTGCTGCCTTGAAATATACCAGATGATGTATTTAGTCTTATTTCGCCACTTAAACCAATATTAGAATTAATAACTCTTAGAGCTAAATTACTTGAATTAGGAGAAATTTGATACCAACCAGCTTGTTGTGTATCTACATTATTGGTTGCATAATTTGGATTAATTAAGATCGATGATTTCATTTGTGACATTTTATTATCTTTTTATTATTATTCTATTATATTATTCTATTGGTTATTATTTATAAATATTTTTTATATTACATTTTTATTATTATTATTTTCTAGAATTACTTCTTCAACTTCTAATTTAACTTTTTCTTTAACTTCTACCGAGGGCTTCAGCCCCTCGAGCTCCCTTGTTGCCGAGGGCTTCAGCCCCTCGAGCTCCCTTGTTACCGAGGGCTTCAGCCCCTCGAGCTCCCTTGTATATTCTTGAATATTTTTTTTATTTTCTTCTATTTCTTTAATTTCTGCTTTAATTTCTGCTTTAATTTCTTCTTTAACTTCTTCTTTAATTTCTAAATCTTTTTCCTCATTATTTTTGGCGCGGCTTTTTTCTAAAAAGCTGCTTTTGGCGCGGCTTTTTTCTAAAAAGCTGCTATCCTGCTTTTCTAAAAAGCTGCCTTGCAGTTTATCATACAAAAACTCAGCATCAGCTATAATTGATGCATCAAAACCCTTCTTTTTCAATAATTTCAAAGCCAAATGTTTCTTACTTACACCATCTTTAATTTTATAATCACCTTTAATATTATCATTTTCATCTATTTCAATATCGAAATATTTCTTATCTACACAAACTTCATCCATACCTGCTAATACATCAAAATGTGTAGTAATAATATTTATGCATTTATTCATTTTACACATATTCTTAATAATAGCATATGCTCCGCTCATACCTTCTTGATAATTAGTTGAAACAAATATCTCATCCATAATATTAAAGCTAAAATGCCCCTTTGTTTCGGCTTCATTTAATACTTGTAATTGTAGATAACATCTATTCATTTCAGCTTGAAATAGACTTTCTTTACCTTGACAATCTGGAATATTTAAGTAAGTAGCAATATTTGTAAATGGTGTAAAAGAGAATTCTCTTGCAGGTACAACACCTACTGTTTGACCTAATAAAATACATTCAATAACTGATTTAATATAGGTTGATTTACCTGAACCATTGGGTCCAGTTATCAGCATATTTTTAGTTTTATTTTTATCTTTATCTTTATCTTTATCTTCTGAATGAGTACCTAAATTAATATCATTATAAACAGGTACAGTACAACAAATGTTCCAAATATCTGAACCATTGACAATTGGTATATCACTTTCAGTAATAAAATTACAGACACTGCGATTATTTTTAAATCCTTCTCTAACTTGCTTATCTTGCTTACCTTCTTTCAACCATTTTCCAACACTGCTCCAGACATCAATATAAGCTATATATTTACAAAATGGTTCTAGTATATTCTTTGTATCTAGAAACTCTTTAAATGTTTTAATAATAATTCCTTTATTTGATAATAAAGAAGGTTCGTCATTAAATGTTTGATTATTTAATAGATTAATTATAGTAGAATTAGTCATCAACACTTTTATTTTTTCAATAACTGGTTTTAGTTCTGGATACTCAAACCCCAAACCCTTATTATAAAATTCCACAGCAACTTTTAACCATTTAGATATTATATTCAATCGACTATGAAACATATTTATTATTTTATTATAAGTAATGCTGACTTGGACACTATTATAAATACCATATAGATATGTAATTACTAGAAAGCCAATATATATGTAGGTACCAGCTGAACTATTCATAAATGCGACAAACCATTTAGCCAATGAAAATAAAATACTTTTAATACTTATAGGTTTAGATTCTCCATTATCGCCTCCTCCCACCATTGTTTCTGCAACTTTTACTAATCCGCTATTCAAAATTTTATTAAGATTTGAGAAAAATCCTGTTCCTCCAAGTACCATATTTTTAGTTATAGTCCAAAATACATCAAAAGGCAGAGGTACTTTTAACACATATCTCATAAAAAAATATGGAGCGAACATAAATAAAAATGGTGCAACAGAACCATATGCAGGACTAAATATAATGATGAAATAATAGAATAATTTAAGAAATGTTTCATTATAGTTAAGTTTTTTCAAAGGTAAGAATTGAAAGAAAACTACTTTATAAACATCTTGCATTTCTGGACTATCATCAATTTGCATAGCTAAAATATCCTTTTCTAACTTAGAACACATTTCTATTTTTTTACATATTTCATCTAGCTTAGGATTTATAAGAAAACTATTTGCAAAATTTTGGCGATGTTTAAGTAAATTAATTAAATTTGCATTGACGTTGGAATTTGGTTCTAGAATAATAGATTGTAATAAAGTTTTACCAATTTGTGTATATGTACGATTAAATTTTTCAAATAATGCATTTGAATTAGTTTTTGTATTATTTGAACTATTACTATCTTGATTTGATTGAAAAAATTCTAGTTCATTATATTTATGTCCTTCTTTAGAATTAAGTATATTTTGAGGAAAATCAATATGTAATTCTAGAATTTGTTTTATAATTGGAGTAATGTCGATATTTTCACTAGAAAATGTTTTAATAATGTCTATTGTATTTTCATCTGATGTAGAAGATTTTGATAGAAATGATTTAACTTTATTTATTATATTATTAAATTGGGATTCAGGTACAGATTCTTTATCTGTCATTATTATGATATAATTCTAATAATAATAAAATAAAAATAAATAATTAAATATGTTTGTAAAATACTTTTACTTTTATAAAATACTTTTACTTTTATAAAATACTTTTGTAAAATATTTTTTTACTTTTATAATAATTATATATATGATGAAAAATAATAAAACGAAATTACTATTTTAATAAATAATAATAATAGAATAAAATTTAAAAATAAAATATATAATACTCTAGAAACATATTATCCTAAAACATGTTATCCTAGAATCGGATATAAAATAAAATTAATAAGAAATAATGCAGTAGATGCAGTAATCATTATACCACCATTATCAAAATTTATGTTTGTATTATTTATTTTTATAAATTTAGATTGGCTTCCAATAATTTTTTCTATTATAATGTCTTTAGATGACATATAATAAATATTTATAAGAAAAGTAAATATTAATAGCATTGTTACAAATACTATTGATAATGGAATATAGCTAATTGCTTTTAGACCAAATGTTGATAATATAATTACTAAACCTAAGAATACTGATATACATATAAATCCATATTTAATAATATTATATGTATATTTAAAACCAGAGTTATCCACATCTTTATAATTTATAGTTGAATTATCATTATTATTTACTATTTTATCCATATAAAATGAATATTTATAATTAACAGTATTAGTCATTACTGTACTATTATTAGTAACATTAGGAACTGTTGGTGCATTAATAGTAACATCAGCTGTTAAATTTATTAGAGGTTGAGTAGTATATCCAACAGTAAATACTACTAAAATGACTATAAAAATAAAAATACAAATATATTTAAATAAATTAAATCGCATTTTTTATTTAATTATTATAAATTTTAATTATTATAATTTATAATAATATTTTTATTTAATTATAATAAATAATTATCATAAATAATTATCATAAATTTTAATTTTTCTAAAATCAAAAAATAAAACTCTTTCAAGGGAGCTCTGCAGCTTTTAGAAAAATCCCGTGCGCAAATCAAGGGAGCTCGAGGGGCTGAAGCCCTCGCTAGGAACTAAAAGCAATACCACCCATACCATTGTAAATACGCAATATATTATAATTTAATCCATATACTCTATATTGTTGAGAACCTAAATTAGGTATAATATTGTAAAAAAATTCTTTAGTATCAATTTTAGAAAAATTGCTGCATCCACTAGGTTGATGTTCTTCAGGTTTAACACTAAATGAATAAATATATATAAAACCATTAGGACTTCTAGTATGTTTTTGATAAGGTTGTATTAAACGAAAGTAATTACCATTACGAATACTAAATCTCTCAATACCATTAATATAAATCATAGCACTTGCAATAATATTACCTTGAGGAACAATTGGGTCTAATGTATTAGAATAATTAAAAAGATCATTAGTAGTAAATACTGCATCTAATTGATTAACCCAAAATAATTCTTTAATAGGAAGATTGAAATTCAATTTAAATCTTTCGGTTTGTATATTTGCACCAATTGATTGAGAACCACTATATTGTACTTGTTCTATAAGATAACGATGTTTCGCATTTGCAAATTCTCTTTGTTCTATAGTATCAAGATATATATAATCAACATAAAGTCGGGTTTCAACAATATTAGTACTATATGAAGTATCTACAACACCATTAGGTCTAATATATACTGATACATTAGAATATATATTAGGTATAGTTTGCACCATATTAAGTAAATAAGGCGAACCTGCATTACCAGTTTGTCCAATACCTCCAATAGTAGCAATCGGATTTATATAATAATTACTGCCATTTGGAAATACAACAATATATCCCTGAAATGAATTACTTAGGTTAGGTGTAGTAGAATATGGTTTATAAACTTGTAAAATGCTAGAGCCATTACTAGTTACATTATAATAATTATTTGACCCAAATGTATACATTTGTTCAAATGGTCTAAAATTAACTTCTAATTGTACATCATGATATTGCAATGCAACTAATGGAAGAGCTAATCCAATATTACGACAAAACCAAAACTGTAGAGGAATATAATTAGTTAACGGACCTGGATTTATAATTAAATTATCATTACGATTCAACATTAAATCAAGACCTCTTTTCTTAGCTTCACTTTGGCTTAATTGTGTCCATATTTCCATCCATTCACTATATTGTCTATCTATCAATTGTTTCCCAATAGTAATATCATAATACGAAACAAGAGCATGTCCTGTATTATTAACCCAACTTATATTACCCATACCTGCATTAAAATCATTTGGGCTACCTGACCAAGTAGGATCGCTAGTTGGTTTTGCATGCAACTGCGGTAAATCGGCTTCAAAAATCATAGTATACATTAAATCAGCATAACGAGATATTGTAAAAGTAGTTTTATTTCCCCAAGAAGGAGTTGCATCATAACTAAGCTGAAATGCTTCCATTGAAAAATTTGTATGCCTTTTATAAACTACTTTGAAAAATGTTATTTGTGGATTTCCAATTAAATAAATATCTTGTATCCCATGAGCAACTAATTCTAATAATCCGGCTTGTGGCATTTTATTTTATTATTTATGTTTATGTTTATTTTATATTTATTTTAATTTTATACTTTTATTATTTATATTATAATTATTAGAATTATTATTTATATTATAATTATTACAATTATTATATTATATTAATATTTTTTTATATCACTTACAAACTAGTATTTTTTAATTACTATTTAAATAGTATTTAATTAGTATTTAATTAGTATTTAATTAGTATTTAATTAAATAAAAAATGAAAAAAAAATGAAAAAAATCATAAAATGATAAAATATAATTAAAAAATTATAAGAAATTAATTACAGTTTAAAAATAATAGAATATTCTAAATATATTATAACTAAACATAATAATTATTATCATTATTAATTTATTACTAATTATTATTATTAATTATATATCAAATAGTATTGTAAAATAATTATTAAATGTCACAACCTCCTCAAACAAGTTCGGTAGTAAATGCATCAGGTTCTTTAAATTTTGACAGTATAGCAAATTATAATTGTACCTCATCGTTATATACTATAAATACAAATAAAGGTTATACTTTAATAGCAAATGATGATATTACTACTAGAACTGAACAAGGAAATATAAATATAATATCTGATATTGGTCAAATTATAATTAATAGTAATGCTAATAATCCTGAAGCAATAATAATAGAAGCAACTAATGTAAATGGAGGTATAACTCAAACTGCAGGAACTGGTGGTATAAATATAAATGCAACAGATGGCGATATTAATTTACTTTCAAAAGGTGCTGATATTAATATCGGAGTTTCACCTCCAGGTACTTCTGAATTATTACAAACACAAAACTTAAATCTTGAATCACTACATAATTTTAATGTTAATTCTGGAGATATGTATTTTATTAGTAGTGATGTAATAAGTTTTGTTTCTACAACTGGAGATATTCAATTTGGCACAAGTTCAAACAGCGCCCCCGTTTTAAAATTTGAAAATGGCAATATTATTATCAATCAAGCAACCAGTAACCTTGATTATCAATTAGATGTTGCAGTATCTCATTCTAGTGATTCAAAAGATGGATTTAATGGTATAATAGTTAATACTGTAGTTAGTAATGTTGCTGCAGATTTAACACTTCAAACAAGTAATACTTTAGGAGATGGAACTCAATGCATTCTATCTATGGGGTCATTTGGTTCTGATAATAAGCATTCATACTTTCAGAAATATTTGGCTTATCAAACTAGTAATGTGGTAATAAGACTTGACGGCCCATCTTATAGTCCAAATTCGATAGATTCTAGTTTTGGACATGATTTTGTACATGCTGATATAGGCAGGCAAATTTATTGGACAATAAGTGATAGATTAGATACTATAGTAGGTATAAGTTCTTTTATATCTCCAACTAGCGATACTGCAAATGTGAGTGTTCAAGGTACATATACAGGTAATACATCCCGTGTTTATTTACTTCAAATAGATAGTTTAAATACTAATAATACATTTAAATGGTCAAATAATGGCGGAGTATCATTTCAACAAATTTATGTTCCTATTAATGATACTGTAACACCAATAGATCTTGACAGCGGTTTAACAGTATTATTTACTGCAACATCAGGTTTCCTTTATAATCAACAATTTATTTTTCAAACCAAAATAACGGCATTAGTCACAAATCCTGTTTCAATACCTATTCCAGAAACAATGTACAGTCTTCAACAATTTTATTCATATATTGAAACAACTACTCCTAGCGATATTGTAATTAGAACTAATAATAATGAAAAAATGCGTATTACTGGCGATGGTGCAATCGGTATTCAAAAACAAATACCAACTGCATCATTTGATTTAAATTGTAATTATAATAAAGTATTAATTGTAAATGAAGAATTAACCGGATATCAAGTTAATCCAGCTATTTCATATTTAGAATCAGGAGGGTATGTAATTGTTTGGAATAGTGAGGACATTTCTGGAGCAACATATGATTTTAATATTTATGGACAAAGATATATGTCAGATGGTTCTAGATATGGTAGTAATTTTATAATTAATAATACTACAACAAATAATCAATCATTTCCATCGGTTGCTTGCAATCAATCTATTAACTCGAATCATTATATTGTAGCTTGGGGTAGTAATCAATCAGGTACTGGGTATAATGTATATTTTCAAGTATTTCATAATAATAAACCATTAAGTACAATTGATAAACTCCTAGATGCATCCCAATCAACAACTGCAATATATGCCAGGTGTGCTGGTCTATATAATGGAAATTATGCGGTTGTTTGGTCTGCTGATACAGGAGGAAGTGGTATATTTGCTATATATTGCGCTATTATAGGAGATGATATAAATAGTACTATTATAAAAAGCAAATTTCAAATTAATGTATCTAGTCCATATTCTAGAAATTATCCTTATATAGCAGGGTTACCATCAGATGATATTTATTATCCAAATGGATTTGTAGTTGGATATATGACTGCATTTGATAATAATCCGAGTCCTAGATATACTATTTCAATACGTGTATTTAATTCTAGTGGTACATCTTCATCGGCAGAAATACCTATAACATCTGTTGGAAGCGTTGCATATTCAAATATTAGTGACGGTTTGTTATCAATTGCCGAAATAAATAAAAATATTTCAAAAGGTTTTACTAATGTAAATAATATAAATAACACAAATTTGGGTAATTTTGTATTAACATTCTATAGAAATTATGAAGCAGATGCAACATTATATAATCCAGATGATAGTGTTATCGGTTTAACAAGTGGATCTACCTCTAGTATTTTTGCAACATATCCATCGGAAGGTATAATAACTCTTAAGAACTTATCAAATAGATTCCTAGTTTCCGAAGAAATCGAAATTTTTTCAAGTAATTCAAATGTTGGTAATATTATTGAAAAAATAGCAGCAATTAATTTTATAACAGATACAACTGCAAATATTACTTTAGATAATGGAAGTAAAGATGTTATGGCATATTGTTTTAGGTCAAATGTGGCAGTTGTTTCTGATGCAATTTGGAGTACCCAAGTTAATACATCTCTCCTTTATTCCGATGCGGACCGTTTATCAGGTAATGTATCAATATTTAGTTATAAAAGACCTTTGTCTGCAGTTAATGTAGATAATTATGGAACTGCACTTATTACTTGGAGTAATGGAAGTATCCCCAGTGTTTATTATCAGCTTATTGATACTGATACTGGTGCTTTTATTTCAACAGAACAGCGGCTTACATCCCAATATGATGGTTTAAAACAGAGAGATCAAGTTGTAACACATTTGCAAAGTATTGAGGGTAATGATTATGGATTTGTGATTTCTTGGGATAATCAAAGTCTAGATTTACAAAGTACAGGAATATATCAACAACTGATTGGTTATAATCATTCCCTATTTGCTCTAGAAGATGGTAATTGCAGTCTTGTATATAATCACCAAAATCAGTTGGGTGTTGGTGTTACTGAACCAGATACTACATTACATATTAAAAGTCAATTAAGTAGTAGTTATGGCGATCCTGTAAATACTTGCAGCATTACAATTCAAAATACATCTCAACATGTGATTACTAAAAGCCCTCTTCAGAGTATTAATTTCATTGACGGGGCAAATAATACTCTTAATAAAATTCAAAGCTGTAATTCATTAAGATATGATGATTTATATCCCCAACCTACTAATTTAGTAGGTTTTTATAAATTTGACGAAACTCAGGGAACACAGGTCATCGATTATTCATCTTCTAGTACAAATCTAGATACGAATAATTTACCGGTGTATATTAATACTAATGGTATATTAAATAATTTTGATCTAGAGACATGTTGGGTTCCAGGTATAGTAAATAACTCGCTTCTATTTAATGGATTTGATAATTATGTATATGTAGAAGCCAATGCATTAAATGCACTGAATACATTAATAGAAGTTGCACCACAGAGTATGTCTATATCAGTATGGGTTAATGTTCCTAGTACTTCTAATACTGCAAGCGTAATTGTATCAAATAATGATAATAATACTAGTACATCTGGTACATATATACTTTCTCTTGATAATACTATTTATCCCTATACAAATTTATATCCAGTTTCATTGGTAGATTGTGACGGTGTTTCTAATATAATTACTTCAACAGGAACAACAAAAATAAATGATTCAAACTGGCATCATATTGTAAATACTATTGATCTTTCATCAGGAAGTAATTGTACAATTAGCCTTTATGTAGATGGTGTTTTAGAAAATACAGTATCAGCACCAGGAATTATTAGTACAATTCAACATAATACATCTAGAACATATATCGGTTCTTTATTTGAAGACAATTTAGGATTCTGTGGTAATATGGATGAATTGCGTTTCTATAAAAGTATTCTTTCTCCAGAAGAAATATCGCAATTATATACTTATGGTAATCCTAATGTAGCTCCAAAAGCATCTTTGATTTTAAATCCAAATTCAAATGCAACATATAATCAGGCTATTGTTATAGATGATGATGGTAAAATAAATAATCTTAGTAGTCGTCCATTACCTTATACAGTACTTAGTGGTGAAATAATAGCATACATAGACAGTGTTAATATTACTGGTTCCAATGGTACTAATTTTATCAATGAATTAACCATAGGTGATATCATTGTTTTAGGTATTAATCAAGATATTGAATATACAGTAATTAGTATAACAGATAATACTCACGCAACAATTGATAGAAGTGGATATGCAGGTCCAGAACCTAGTAAGCCATTTCAATCTGTATTAAGACGTCCAAGTATTTATACTTTTTTCGACAATAGCGATTCTATTAGAGGACATATTGATAATTACGGTAATATGATGATTGGTGCATCTAAACCATCAACTATGATAGAAATCAGTGGTTATTCTAATGATAATAATAATATACCCGAAATTTCAATTAGTAATCTTACTCAAGAAGATAGTCAGAATGGAAGAGCCACTGCTGTTAATTTCAAATGTTATGATACATCTGATCCATTAAATATTCCTATTCAATTAGGGAGAATAGAGACTTCTCATAATGGTACTAGTGCTGATAAACAAGGTATTATGAAATTATCTGTAAATAATGGAACTACACTTAATACATTAATGAGTTTAACATCGAATGGTAATATAGGTATTGGTGGTGGGAATACTGGTAATAATACACCATTGACTTTAGTTCATATTAAAAATCAAAGCACCACAACAGATTGTGAATTGCTATTACAAAGTAATTATAATGCATCTGGTAGTAGTGTATTTGACGAAAGAAGTGATATATATTTTGGAGGTGTTAGTAGTATAACTGAAACTATTAGTCCAGATATAAAGCAAAGAGTATTATCAGCAATTAGTGGTTCTAATGATAGTAATACAAAACAATTAAATGGTCGTATAGATTTATTAACTAATCAAGAAAGTACAGGTAATGGAATAGAGACTCGTATGACAATTAATAATATTGGTAATGTAGGTGTATCTATTTTACAACCATTATCTACTTTTCAGGTTGCACCTGAATTACGATTATCAAATAGGCAAATAAACACTATTGATTCAACTGCATCTGGAGGTACAGTTATTACATTAAATAATTACATATTTGGTAGTTCTCAATCTCAATGGAATTTTTATGTAGGAGGATGTGTAGTTATTGAAAATAATCTTTTAACTACTGCAAAAATATTAAGTGTTAATGCACAAAATCAAATAACAGTTAATACTAATTTATCGGCTTATGTAGGTAGTGTTATCCATGTGCATCCTGCTGGATTAAATGTAATTGGAACTGGAGCTTCGGCAGGTTTTACTGGAGTTAATACTACATCACCAACATCAGTATTAAGTGTAAATGGTTCAGTATCAATGCCAATTTTATCAACATCTACGGATCTTACTCTTGATTTGAATAATTATACAGTTTTGTGTGATACCACTTCAAATCCTGTAGTAATTACTTTACCAGTAAATAGTAGTTTAATTACTGGACGAATATATGTTATTAAACCAATTAATTCTTTTAATACTTGTACAATTACTACAAATGATGGTAAATTAATTGATGGTTCTAGTAGTAAAACTGTTACTAATTATACACAAGTTCAAAGTGATGGTACAAATTGGTGGCGAATTAGTTATAATTAATAAAATAATTAATAAAATATTTAACAAAATAATTAAAAAAATAATTAAAAAAATAATTAAAAAAATAATTAAAAAAATAATTAACAAAATAATTAAAAACAAAAATTAAACTTATGCCAAATATTTTGGTTGAATATTATAAATATTATGATGATTAGGTGTTGATTTTCTAGATGTATTATTATTAAATAGTCTTTCTGCAGGATAATTCACGCATTTATTATTATCGAAAAATTTATAATAATCATATTTAACTCCAGAGTTAATAGTATTTAATAATTCAATTGTTCTTTGTGTATTAGGATATTTATCTAAATTATTAATTTTTTCTACAGGAGTTGTTTTAAATGATATTCTATCTGACGATTTAATACAAGATTCAGTATTAAATTTATTATAGTTAAAATTATATCTTTTTCTTATATTATTTTCATTATTTATATCAGTTGGTGGTGTATTAAAACAATTTATATTAGTATCACTGATATTACTATTATTATTATTAATATTATCAACTATATTACCAACACATTCGTTATAACGCTTACCAACAGGGGTATAATCATTAACAAGAATTTTTTCATTATGTTTTAAACTATTACAATTATCTGCTATAGAATTAGGATTAATTTTCCAATTATCATAAAAACATTTATCACTATAGAAATTAATATTTTTTAAATGACTATCTAGATCAATATTTTTAGAATATCCCTCTTGAAGGACACCAGCAGAATTATTTAAATTACGAATATTGAATCTGTTACCACAATCATCAATAATAATATCTGAATATTTTTGATAAATATCATTATTTACATTTATACGTTTTGAATCATCACATATTATTATATTAGGATATGTATATGGAGATTTTTGATTAAAAAAATAATCTACTTCACTACTATCACCTGCTAGATTAGTATTACCATCGCATTGTGTTAATAAGAAGTCTGGATCATTTTGCATTAAATTTAAATTATTTTTAGGTGGTGGATATCTAGGATTAGATAATTTGCTTGCCATTTTTTATATAATATTTTTTATAAATTGTTATTAATTTGTTATTGATTATATTATAATATTATAATTATAATATATTTTATTTATTATTTATAATCTTATATTTTATAATTAAAATAATATAATTATAATAAATATTAAAATTAATATAATTATTAATATAATTATTAATATAATTAATATAATTATAATAAATATTATAAATGTTAAATATAAATTCAAATTTAGATGATAATAATAATAATGATACTAAAAAAATATCAATATGGTTTTATATTAAATCTGGATTAACTTTCAAATATATTTCAAATTTATCAATTATAGTATGTATTTTATCATATTATATGAATGCTTTTGATTTATTTTTTATTTTTATGCCATTGGTAATAGTAAATTTATTAGTAATAATGTTAATACAAATATGTGATTATGATAAATTAATGTATGGACTATTAGGAAAATCAATACCAAACAAAGAACAAAGAGATATGATTATACCAAAATTTTCATTATTTCTAAATCTTTGGCATATATTGCCAGTATTATGGATATTTTATATATTGCAAAATGATGATATAATTAAAATATTTCATCCAAATGTTATGAATATATTTATAAAAAGTATTATATTACCAATTATTTATTATTATTATGAACACGAACTAAAAATTTATGGAGATATTAATTATTTATTTTATTTAATAATATATATAATATTACTTCTAGCAATATGTTTTTATTTATATGATAAAAAATAAATATTATTTTGTTTGTAATAAGTAATATTAAATAATAATAATATTAAGTATAAATAATAATTACTAGTAAAATGACTAGTAAAAAAACAAAGAAAATGAATAAAATGAAAATGAATAAAATGAAATCAAAGAAATCCTTAAAATCATTGAAAACTAATAAACAAACTCTTAATTTGGAAGATATATCTTTATTAGATTATAAAAAAACAAAAGAATTTTCTAGTATTACATCTTTATCTAATTATAAATCAAAAACTCATATTGGTGAAATATATGATTATAAACCATTGCATGATAAAATTAATAATATATGTATTAAAAATATTATAAAAAAACAACCATCTCTTAATAAAAAAATTAGTAAAGATTTATGTGAATGTATTTTTGATAAAAATAAAGAGTTAAGTATAGTAGAATTAGAAAATAGAATTAAAAATAAAAAATATACTCCTAGTATTGAATGTATTACAATTTATGATAAATTTAATAAAAAAAATAAAAATAAAAATAAAAATTCTATATCAAGTAAATCTATATCAAGTAAATCATTGTAAATTATACTATGCATCTGGATCCATACCATAACTATCATCTGGATCACGTACATTATCGTCGTAAGAATTATCGTCAAGCATTTCATCTGGATCACTAACATCATCGCTTTTATAAATTTTTTTCATTTTTTCGCGTTTTGAATCACTATTGGAAAATAATTCTATTTTATTTAATTGTTCAAAACACCATAATATCAAATAAAATACAATAATAATTATAATACAAGCTAAAATAATTGTAGATTCTTTTTTATACTGATACATTTTTATCTAATTAAAATATAATAATATTTAAAATTCTTAAAAATTAAATTAAACTTAAATTAAATTTATAATAAAATATTTATTATTAAAAATGCATTCTATCTATTTAATTACAAAATCAATGTTTTCTAATTATCGTCAAAATATATTACCAACATTGGCTAGAACTTCACCAGTTATATTTGCAATAATGCTACTTAAATTATGTATAATTCAACCATCATTTAATACATTTTATGTTTTTATAATGTATTTTATAGTAATGTTTTCAAACTTTTTTCTAAAATATTTAATATTTAGACCATTATATAAGCTATTTGATACTTCCAAATTATCTTTTTTAGGTTTAGGTTCTAGACCTGCTGGTGCAAATAGTTGTAAATTTACTTTAGATAAAAAAATTGCGACTTCATTTGGAATGCCTAGTGGTCATAGTCAAATTGCATGGACAGTATCAACATATATAATATGTAAATTAATGTATAATATGTTAAATAATAAATATGATGATCAAGATACTATTATAAAAGTAAGAAATTATATATGGTTTAGTGTATCTTTTATATTTAGTATAGTATTTTCAATATATATATCTTATAGTAGAGTTTATATTGAAGGTTGTCATACAATACAACAAGTTATAATTGGTGCTATATTTGGTATTGGATTTGGATTTATTATTTATTATTTTGAAGATAGTATAAAAAATGCATTAAAATTATAAATAAAGAACTAAATAAAAACTAAATAAAAAAACTAAACTAAAACTAAATAAAAACTAAATAAAAACTAAATAAGAAAAATTTAAAAATATTATAAATTTTAAAATTGAATTTAAAACTATATATAATTATATATTATAATAAATAAAATATAGATAGCTAATTATAATAATTTTAATTATTAATATAATAAAAATGCCTCCTAAAAAAATTAAGTTAATAAAAAAAGAAAAAACAGTTACAAAAGAAATAAAAGTAGATTCTGATGTAAAAGTAGATTCTGATGAAATCGATAAGCAGGATTTAAGAAATCCCGCGCGCAAAAGCAGCTTTTTAGAAAAAAGCCGCACCAAAAATAATGAGGAAAAAGTTTTAAAAGGTAATGAAATAATTAAAGAAGATTTTAATGATGAAGTAGATGAAGTAGTTGATAATGATGAAGTAGATGAAGTAGTTGATAATGATGAAGTAGATAAAGCAGATAAAGCAGATAAAGCAGATAAAGCAGATAAAGCAGATAAAGCAGATAAAGCAGATAAATCAGATAAAGCAGATAAAGCAGATAAAGCAGATAATAATGAAGAAGTTAAAGAAAAAATTAAAGAAAAAGTTAAGGGCAAATCAAAAGATAATGAACATACCAGCGATCGAGATGGACTTCAGTCATCACCAAGGGAGCTCGATGGGTTGAAGCCCTCGAAATTGAAGCCATCGAAGCTAAAGCCCTCGCTTCAAACTGAAACATCTTTTGATATGTTTGGTAGTAATAATATAGATTATCGAGAAACTATTTTAAATTATGATTGTAGTAAAAATAAAACAATGCCAAAAATGACTAAATATGAAATTGCTCTAGTTATTGGAAAAAGAGCTAAACAAATTGAAGATGGAGCTAATGCTAATATAAAAGTAATGCCTGGTAAAAATTCTATTGAAATTGCGGAAGAAGAACTTCGACAAGGTGTAATACCATTTTATATCAAAAGACCTATTGGCAATTCATTTGAATTATTTAAATTAGCAGATATGGAATTTTATATTGATTAAAAAGAAAAAAATAAAATAAAAAAATACAAATTAAATAATATTAAGGTTAAATTGTCTATTTTTTTAATTTGATTCCACACAAGGAAAAACATAAACTCCATTACTATTAATAAACGGAGGATTTGCGCCTTTAATTCGTTTGCCAGAAGAATCTTTCAAGTTTGAAATATGAAATTTTCTCAATGGGAACATTGCCTTGACAAGATCCAGAAAGTTTTCGTGTGGTGATTTAACAACATAATTAAAACTTGAAGGTCCTTTCTTTGTTTCAATATTGATGATGATAACATCACCAACAATTGGTTTATTAGGAGTAGGAGTAGCCATTGCAAAACTTTAAACGCTGAAATTCGAAAAGACAAGAAACTTACAAAGTATTATTATTTGTATAATAATATATAATCAATTTTTGTTTATTTTACATTTTTATCTTATTTTTTCGATTCTAATAAAATTAATCTAATTTCGTTTCTATAATTTATAAAAATAAATAAGTCTAAAATAAGTGTAGAAGAATACGTGTAGAAGAATACGTGTAGAAGAATAAGTATATAAGTATATAAGTATAATAATATAAGAAACATGTCCGTATTCAAACCAAAATATACAATGACTAAAATAAATTCTTCAGAAAATGATATTCCAATTGCAAATATACCAATAATTTCTGAAAATTGTCGTATTACAGATACACGAATGCTTAAAGATTTTAAAGATCAAACATTTGGAGGATATAATATTTTACAAGCAATATCAGCTTTAGATAAAGCATTAATTGAAGATAAATTAGAACCATCATTACATTGGGGATTGCAATTATTTTTATCAGGATTGATCAATTCTTTATGGATAAAATTAATTAGTTTTGCAAGTAAGCAAATTAATATATATAATCCTACATTACCAGATTTTATTTATAATAAAAATTTACAATGGCAGTCTATTGTAGATAACAGTAAATTTACAAAAGATAATATTCTTTTATTGCGCAATCATCCTTCATTAAGACTGCTTTTAGCTGAAATGATATCTGTAATAGTATTATCAAAAAAACGCAAAATAAATCAATTACCTAAAATAAAAAAAGAAGAATTTATAATTAATAATTTTAAATCAAAATTAGAGGCTAAAGATAATAAACTTATTGAAAAATTTATTTCTGATGAGGATCCTAGTGAAATACGTATAGCAATTAATGAAATGGCATTTCACATTTATCATAAAAATACAAATAAAGCATTATATTGGCTAAATTGGATAATCGAATGGGAGAAAATAAATTCTAAAAAATATGGTAAATATGAATGTGCATCTAGAAGTATAGAAGGTGTAGATGCAAAATATTATAAAGATGTCATATGGCTTATTTGGTATGCAATTCATAAAATAAATAAATTAAATATAGATATAAATAGTTTCGGTATTTTTGATAATAATGGTAGCAGTAATAGTAATACAAACAAAGATAAACAAATTCAATCATTATGGAAATTATATATAAATAAATTTACACCTTCAACTAAAACCAAAAAATTATTATATATTATATGGTCAATTTTATATCTTACAGAAACCATTGATTATAATATAAAATTGATAGATAGACCTGCACTTCTTTTTCAAAGTATTTTAGGTTTTGATAAAATTATATCTACATTAAAATCTCAACAAGTAGTTAGTAATATTAATTCTGATTTATTAAATGTAGTTGTTGAAGATAATTATATGAAACCGCAAAAACATAAAGAAATGGCAGATTATATAAAACGTAAAGAAATAGAAAAAGCCATAGCACAAAAAGAATTTATAGCAAAACAAAAAAAAATAAATGTAAATAGTTTAGATAAATTAACAGAAATTAGTAAATTAGATAAGTATTTATTTGCATAATGCAATATGTAAAGTATTATGTAAAGTATTATGTAAAGTAATATTAGATAATATATAATATATAATATATATTAAATATAAATATAACATATATAAAATATTAGATATAAAATGGATTACACTATATATTTACAATTCAAAGAAGAACATAAAATAATAAATAAAAAAATAAATAATGAATTAAATAATGAATTAAAAATAAAAAATTTGTTTCTAGATGCATTTGATAATAAATATATAAATAAAAATAATTTAGATAATTTTTATTTTATTAAAGATAATATACTAGTAAATTCAGATGAAAGACTAATTAATATTTTAGATTACAATAATAACAATAACAGTAATATAATTATTATACAATGTCATATAAAAATATATGGGGGTGATATATTTTCCGATATAATAGACAGTATTTTATCTGTGTTTGACCCTATTGTAAAACCTATAGTTGCAATTGGAAACTTCTTTTATTTTTTAATAAAAATAATATTTTGGTTATTAAAGTTTTTATGGTGGTTTGTAAAGTTTGTAGTGTGGATATTTATAGATTTATTAAATCCTGTAAATTTTGTAAAAGATTTTTTCAAAACAATAATGATAATTACTGTAACTATATGTAAAATACCACTTGAATTAATTATGGCATCATTTAAAATATGTATTAATATTATTGGTGGATGGATGCAAGGATTTTGGGGATGGGATATGTCTAGTCTTACAAAAGCAGATAAAAATAGTCCATATTTTAAAAGCTTTAATAGGACCGCAGGACAGAAAATATATTATACACAACAAAATACAGTTCCATTTAGTATTATTCTAGGTACCATATTATGTCCTCCAATGGGTGTTTTTATGGATATGGGAACTACAGGTTGGTTAAATATTATAATATGTTGTTTATTAACATTATTATTTTACTTACCTGGATTGTGCTATGCACTCCTTATAATTTATTCATAATTTATTCATCAAAAATCAATATCTCTTATATTTTATTTATTTTTTTGTTTAATTATTTAATTGTTTTTTGTTTAATTGTTTATATAAATGTATTTATTATAATTAAAACATATCTAAGATAAATAATATATATATAATAATATAAAAATAGTATAAAAACATAAAAACATAATAAAATGTCAAATCTACCTAAAGAAAGTGATGTTACTGCAAAAGATCCAGGTGATTATAATTATGTATCTAAAAAAAATTGGTTAAGAAAACAAAACATTATAAAAGGTAATGATGCAATTGCAAATTTTATTGGAAGACCTGGACCTGTTACTGGTTTTATAATAGCTATTGTTGATACTATAGTAACATTAATGTTAAAGTTTTTTTTAAATTTATTTACTATATGTACAAAAGGATTTCAATGGTTATATAATATATTATTTGGTAATTTTAAAGGTATTATACCATCATCTGTATCAGGTGGTGCAGTTGTTAGTATGAGATTTTTTAGATATCTTATGACAGTTATAATGCCACCTTTTGGTATTTTACTTTCTAAGGGTTTGTATGGTTGGTTTAGTATATTAGTTTGTATAATTATTACTTATGTTAATTATCTTGCAGGAATTATATATGCATTTGTTTTAACTGCAAGAAATAGATATGCTGATCAGTATGAATTTAAGAGTGTAAATGATGCTTTAGCTGATAAAGATAATCAAACTCTAACAGCAGCTGTAGTTGATAGTGGTGCATTAATGGGTACTTGTGGATTTATAATAATGCTAGGTCTTACTTTCTATTTAATACTTTCTTTTTTCTAGATATTTGTATTTTATTTTATAAGTTTAGTAAATAAAATGAATTTAGTAAATAAAATGAATTTAGTAAATAAAATAAAAATAATAAATATATTAAATAACAATAACAATAATAATAATAATAAAAATAACAATAATAATAATATAGAGATTAAAATAAATTAAACATAATAAAAAATGGGTGAAGGATTAATACCAAATCCTCCAAAGATGTATCCTCCAGAAGGTCCCCCAACTAAATTAAGTGCTGACGATTGGACTTTATTTGATAAAGTAACATATGGCGGATTAGGTTATGGTGCTTTTGTACTACCTTCAAATTTTTTTATAATTATAGTAACTTGTATATTTCCACCATTAGGACAAATAATAAACATATTAGGTAACAGTATAATATCTACACCTCCTTTCTTTACTTTAGAATGTTTAAAACTAATGTTATTACCAAAGAATTTTACGAAAATAATAAATAGTGTTTTATTAACATCTTTGTTTTATATTCCTGGTCTTGTTTATGTATTAGGAAATATTGTAGATGATGATAATTATGCAATCGCATCTACTTTATATCCTTCTGGACTTACTACGACAAAACAATCAAATAAATAATAAATAATAAATAATAAATAATATAAAATAAATAATAAATAATATAAAATCAATATTTTTTTTGTTTTTTTTGATATTTTTAATAATTTAATATTTTAATGGTTATTTGATTGTAATAAAATCTTATTTATTATTAGAAATATAAATTATATACACATATTACTTATTCAATTGATAAAATATGGATTCTGTAGAAGAAGATATTCAAAAAGGTGAATATAATTTATTATCTAAAATATTATATGGTGGTATATGTTCAGGTGCTATTGTTATACCTAGTAATTTTGTTAAAATAATAATAACATTAATATTCCCACCATTAGGAACACTTTTAGAAATTATTTGGGCTGGTATTATTAATGAATTTCCATATATAACTTGGGATACAATAAAAAAAATATTTGATCCTACTAATTTTAATAATATTGTATATACTTTTGTATTAACATCTTTGTTTTATGTTCCTGGATTGGTTTATTCATTAGCATTACTTAATAAAGGTGGCAAAAACACTGGTTATATGGTATATGATCCAGATACAGGTGATGCTTTACCATCTAACACAGAAGCTAGTCTTATTAAATAAATTCCTATTTATCCAAACGATAATAAAAATTGAAATTAATCATTATTAAATTAATGATTAATTAATGATTAATAAATTAATTATTATATATTAAAAATAAATATAAACATATTTCTAGAATCATATCTAGAATCATATCTAGAATCATATCTAGAATCATATCTAGAATCATATCTAGAATATATATAATCATTCTAATTAAATGTCGCCTAAACGTCTAACAATTTCTATTTCGCAAATTGCACCATTAATTGGTCTAGATGCATATAATAATTTTCCTCGTGTTATATGTGAAATATGGCGTAAGCATAAACCAGATGACTTTAAAATAATTGAAAGCAAATTAAAAGAAGAAAAACATCAAATTGCAACGGCTTCTGATTTTAATGATATTTGGGAGATTGATAATGTATTTGGTACTAATTTTCTAGAACAAGTAAAAGAAATTAATTTAAATACAGATAAATCAAGTAATGAAATGGTTCAAAAACAGGCTAATATTATTAAACAAATTAATGAATCCAAAGATTTAAATGAAATGCAAAAATCTAATCTTAGTAAAAATATATGTTCTACTACTAATAAATCACATGGTATTACAAATGAATCATCAATATTAGACGAATTTTGCCGTCTTAGCGAAAAAACTATAGCTAATACAAATCAATGGGTTAAAAATATAGTTATAAATAATAATTCTGCAATTGATTCTGCAAATGATTCTGCAAATAATGATAATTATATCGAATGGGTTATTATTGGTAAATATGATGGTATTACAAGTAATAATGAATTAGTTGAGGCAAAAATGAGACAAAAATGTTTATTTAAAAAAGTTAGAAATTATGAGAATGTTCAAGTACAATTATATCTTCATGCATTAGAATTTGAAAAAGCATATTTAGTTGAATCTTATACAAATAAAAAAAATGAAATGAATATTTATGTTAATGAAATTAACTATGATAGTGATTATGTCAATGATATTATTCTAGATAGACTTAAAAAGTTTATTATGTTCTTTGAAATATTTATTGATAATGTAGAATATAAAGAAGCATTATTGAAAGGTGATAAAGATAGAAAAATATATAAAATATATGAAAAAGATTTTTTAGGTATTGAGGAATTAGATTTCTAGTTTATTAGAATTTAATTTTTATAATCTATGTTTCATTTTTATCTTTTTATCTTTTTATCTTTTTATATAATAATAATTAAATAAATTTTGGTTAAATTTTTCTTATATTTTTGTTATATTTTAGTTAAGTTTTTACTAAAAACTTAAAATGTATGCAGCTGCAAATAGCATTGCTCATAAATTAAATATATATCCAATATTAAATAATATTTTATATTTTATAAATAGCAATTTTATAAAAACAAGAAAATATCCAATTATTTCAATTATTTTATTTATAATAGTTGTTGTTCTTAATAGTATTCAATATCATAAAGATGATAGTAATTATTTGCAAAAAAAAATTATAATACAACCTAAATTCGATCCTGACGATGTGGAGGATAAAAAAACTGTCAATACAGTTCATAAAAGTAATATATTACTGTTTTTTTATAATTTAATAAGTATTAATGGTTTTATAAGTAATACACCAGCATATATATTATATTATATGTTGACCTATTTTTGTTTATCATTAATAGAAATGAATATTGGATATCTATCATTATTATTTTTATTATTTATAGATAATATGTTTAGTTTATTTTGGGATCAATTTCAAGATGCAATATGTATAAATAATATATCATTTGCAGTTGGAATAGGAAGATCTGCATTTTGTTGTGGTTCATTTATATTATTTATGTCTTTGGGATTTGTATTATATATAATTCAAAATAATTTACATAATATATATTTACGTTTATTAGTAATATTTATAATAATATTTATGTATTTTATATGCGCATTAGTTGATAGATATACTCAATATAATGATGTCAAAGACAGTTCTGAAAGAAATTGCAAAATGTTCACCTGGCATGGAGCAAATTTTATATTTGGTGTATTTTGTGCAGCTGTTCTTTCTAAATAAAATATAAATGCGTTCAAAAAACACAATAAATACTAAGGAAAACAGTAAGAAAAATAGTAATAAATTATTCGGTATTATATATACTTAAAGAATTATTATCTTTATAAGTAATAATTATAAAGCTTTATTATTTTTTGATAATAAATTTTATAATTATTATTTTTAATATTTTTTATTATGGCATTTAAAACTAAAACAAAAACACTACAAATTGTAAATGATAGACAAACTCTTGATGCAAAACATAATAATATTTTACAATCATTTACAGAAAATAAAAATCATATTGATGAATTAAAATACGAATTATCTAAAATAATATTAATTATTAATGAATTAAATATAGAAAATTCAAAATTGCCTATACTTAATATTAATTTGCAAAACAAAATATGGGAATATGATGATAAAAAAAAAATATTAGAAGAAACTATTGATAGAATTGAAAATAATATAGATGAAACTAACTATATGCTAAAAACAGGCAAACTAATTAGCAATTATTATAAAATAATTGATGATGAAAAACAGAAAACATTAATAAATAATTCTTCGACGATAAAATCTAATAATTATATTTCAGATACTAATCTAAATAATAATTATTATATAAATAATGGCAAAAAGAAAAATATAATAGATTGGTTTAAACCTTTTAATGAAAATGAAACTATAAATGAAACTATAAATGAAAATGTACCTTTTAATGAAACCGTTAATAAAATTTTTAATAAAATTGTAAATAATAATGAAAATATGAATCAAACTACAAATAATAATGAAAAAGAAATTGTTAATGAAATTGTTAATGAAATTGTTAATGAAATTGTAAATAATGATTATAATGTTAGTAATGTTAGTAAAATTAAACCAACAAAATCTTTACAAAATAAAGATACAATATATGAAAAATATATGCATTCAATTGATAAAAATTACATAAATATTGATAATAGCAATAATACAGATATATTTGATGCTTGTGAAAATTGTTTTATAGAAATGCAATTAAATAATAATACTGGACAACTAATATGCCCAAAATGCGGTATGATAGAAAATATAATAGTAGATAGTGATAAACCAAGCTTTAAAGAACCTCCAAAAGAAATGACATCATTTTGTTATAAAAGGATTAATCATTTGAATGAATTTTTAGCACAATTTCAAGCTAAAGAAACAACTGATATACCTGAAGATGTATATAATGAGATTATTATAGAAATAAAAAAAGAAAGAATTACAAATATGGCTGTAATCACACCAGAGAAAATGCGAGTATTGCTTAAAAAAATAAAGAAAAATGATTATTATGAACATATACCATATATAATCAATCAATTGAATGGACTTCCAGCACCAGTAATATCACAAGAAATAGAAGAAATTGTACGTGGTATGTTTAAAGCAATACAAATACCATTTGAAAAATATTGTCCTCAAAAGAGAAAGAATTTCTTATCTTATAATTATGTTATGTATAAATTTTTTGAATTATTAGAACTAGATGAATATTTAAATTGCTTTCAATTACTAAAGTCTAGAACCAAATTACATCAACAAGATGAAATCTGGAAGAACATTTGTAAGGATTTGAATTGGGAATTTATTAAGAGTTTGTGAAAAATATTTTTATTGATAAAATGTTTTTTAATGATAAAATTATTTTATTTTTTATATATTTTTATAACTTAAAGACATAAAACCTACTATAATTAAAAAATAATAATTTTTAGTTTAAATACCTAAAATATAATTATTCACAATGGATACTAAATATTTTGCATATTATATACCAGAAAATAATTCCGTTATAATGAATAATATAATGAGTTTTTTAAAAGAAGAGTATGGTCATATTAATTCACATAATATTAGCAGTCAAATATTTTCAAATATTCAATTAAATGATTTAAATATATCAAATGATGAAAACATAAATTATTTAAATAGCCTAGTTTTAGTAAAATTTGTTTCAGTTAATGATATTTTTATAAAGCGTAGTAATATTACTAATACACATAATGCAAATCCAATTCATAATGCAAATCCAATTCATAATGCAAATCCAATCCATAATGCAAATCCAATCCATAATGCAAATCCAAATAATTTAGAAATTTTAAATGATGATAAAAATGTATTAATTATGGATACGCCATATCAAAAAATTTCTAGTAATGCTGAATATTTTAGAAGAAAATATTCAAATAGTGATTATTCTAAATACAAATTAAAAAATATATTTTTTAGTGGTTCGCAATATCAAAATGAAATGATTGATGATAATGAACATAATAATGAACAAAATCAAAATAATGATTTGCAATATATATTTGCAGAAACAATTATAATACCTTTAACAAATATAATGAATATTTACAATACAATAAAATTTGATAGTAATGGCTTTAATAGTTTTGATAATGAATTAGAAAAATGTATTAAGAAAAAAGAGCTTAATGATATAAAAATTATAAATATTCTAAAATTAACTAATAAAATAATTTCAAAAGTCAAATATAATAGATCCTATGAAAATTACAGGCATTTGCGGTCATTTATTCCTTTAATAGATAATACAAATGATAATACAAATGATAATACCACAAATGTAAATAATAATATGATAAAGGAATTATGGGAAGAACATTTATATAAACCGTCAGAAGACCCATATGAATTTTTGTATAATCATAGTTTAATAACAAATCATACAATTATTAATATCGGAGAAATTGATAATAAATTTAGATTAGAATGCCCTATATTATCAAAACTGTTTGTATCAGAAAACAAATTATTTAGTGATTTAACATATAAGGATGCATTGCCTTTTAAAGATTTTTTTATAACAAAAGATACTACAATAACTGATATAACACAGTCTCATAATGTTACAGTAGATAAAATAAACTTTCTAGAATCAAAAATTTCAAATATTAAAAAAAATAAGACAAAACAAAGTGAAGCTATTAAAAAACAAAATGCTGATCTAATTATTTCATTAGAAAATGACATTGAACAATTAAAACCATATTTAAATAAAATTGACCCATATTATAAGAATCATATACTTTTTAACACAAAAATAGGGTTTAGACTTACATTTCAAGATACTCTTAATATGCATAGTTCGCTATTGTATCTCAGATGTATATGTAATAATAAAAACAGATTAAATAACAATTTTTTATTCTCTTATGAATATAATCAAAACACATTAAATGATGTAACTTATTTTTATGTTAATAAACGATTCCTGGATGATTTAATTAGTTTAAAATTTAAATCTGATTTATTTACAATTAGTAGATTCTTTAAAATAACAATGACAGATAAATTTCAAGATGATAAATATCAAATAAATAATTATGAAAGTAATACTACTCATAAACTATCTGTGGGTATAAATGAATCATCTGGATTAACTAAATTTACTAATTATATTAATGATAAAATAGAACTAAAACTTTTTGATTATCAAAAAAATAATGTCTTATGGATGCTAAAATTGGAAGATGATATTGATACTAATAAATTAAACGTAAATAGTTTTGTTGGTGATTTTGAAGTAAATTTCGATCATATTGAAGATATTAAAATATACTTACATAATTTAAGAGGGCGATGTCCAGAAGCAATTGTTAAAAATTATATTATAAAAAATAATGGTAAAACATTTGTAGTAGATATAAGAAATTCTGCAACAATTGCCCAATATTCTAGTATTATATCTGTTCTAAATGCTGAAAATTATAGAGCTAATCACAATTATAATTTTGATTCTAATATAATTAAAAAGATTTTACCATTAGAAGAATATATTAAATCTCATTCTAAACCTATTCCAATATGTGGAGGTGTAATTTGTGATGAAGTTGGTCTTGGTAAAACATTATCAATAATATCGCTTTTAGTTGTAAAAATGAAAGATGATATGAATAAATATAAACAATATCAAAAAGAAATGAAATTATTAATAAAAAAAATAGATGAAAAAGAAGATAAAGAAGATAAAGAAGAATATCTAGATTTTAAAGACCCTTTGGACAATGCATTTGAATATAATAATTTAATTATTGTACCTAGTAGATTGACATCTCAATGGGAAAGCGAAATTGTTAAATATGTTAAAAATAAATTCAATTTACGAGCAAAAGTATTAGTAGGTATTACATCAATTAAAATTCTAGAAAAAGAATTACGTGAATTTAATGATAAACAAAAGAAAAAATATAATAAAAAGACTAATGATAAAAAAGAATCTAATATTAAAAAAGTTTCTGAACCAAAAAAAGAAGGCAAAACAAAACTAAAGTTAAAAAATACTAAATCTTTAATAAATTTTAGTAACATTTCTAGAATAATAAATCCTCTTGAAATTAATGTAGATAATAATGAGCTTGATGAAAATAAAGATACTAATGTAAATACTAATTTAAAAATGACTAAATCACAAAAATTAATTGAAAAATTAATGAAAAATGCAAAAAAAATTAATGATAAAAAAAATGTAAAAGTTGAAACTAAAAATATTGCAAATGATGCAAATATTGCAAATGTTGCAAATGTTATTGAAAAGAATAAAGAAAATACAGGAAATACAGGAAATACAGGAAATAATGCAAATACATTTGATAATTTAATTCAAGTTGAAGAGAAAAATATAATTAATAATATTTCTAATAATGTTTCTAATAATGTTTTACCAACTATATCCAATACTAATGACGAATATGATTATGTAAATAAATATATTACAGATGATGATAATATAAATGATATAAATAATGAAGATGATGAATCCAATGATTATATGTTTAATCAATTATATGATATTTATATAGTATCAATAAATTTATTAAGCAATGACAATTATTTAAATTATATATGTCATACTACTTCTAATCATTTAAGACCCCATATTGAAAGTGAAACTACAGAAGAATGCAAAATAAAAACATTAAAAAAGATTAAAAATTCTAATTCAGAACCTGGACAAATTTGTAGATTAACCGATACATTTAATATTTTTAAAATAAAATGGAATAGAATAATTCTAGATGAAGCGCACGAGAATTTAACACCAGTAGTAAAATTATTTACTACATCCGTTAAACAATATATTACTGGTACTAGTGGTGTTAGAATACATACTGAAGACCAATTTCTATTCGAAAATTTATGTGTTATTAATTCAAATTATAAATGGGCTATGACTGGCACACCAGCAAAGAATGGTATAGATAATATTATGGGTATTCTAGAATTCTTAATGAAGAAAAATTACGAAGAACCTTTATTAACTAAAATAGAAAAAATAAGATTTCTTAGTGATATTGTTGGTATAACAAAGCAAGATATGAATACACTTTTAGGCAATATATTTAAAAAGACTTTGAAAAAAGATGTAAAAACAATACTAAATATACCTATTTTTACCGAAGAAATTATTTATGTAGAACAAACTAATATTGAGCGCAATATTTATAATACTATTAGATGTAGTCGCCATTTTACAGAAAATGTTAGAATGCGTCGCCTATTTCTTATGTGCACTAATATTCTAATAAATGAGGGTTATGATTTAGATAATACTAATGAAATTACAACAGAAGCTCTGACATTAGAACAACTTAATGCTAATATGATTACTAAATTTAATCAACAATTAGTGCAATTGGAACAAAATAAATCAAAAACACTTCAAACTATAGCAAATTTAGAATTACATATGTTAGATTGGGTTAATATGACAAATTTTATTAATAATTATATTAATTATTTAGAAGAACGTGGCTACACTATTGCTCCAGACATAATTCAAGAATTAAAAGATAAATTTGAAGATTTGGATAGACCTATAGTAAAAACACAATGCGAAATATTTTATAATATATTGAATATTTTTGAATTGTGGAAAGATCCGGCATCTATTAATAATGTATTTTTAGAAAATATTACTATGATTAAAAATCACTTGTTTCGTATTTGGAAACAGAATTGGACGACTGAAAATGTTTTATTTAAATGTGCTGGTTATGGTTCTAAATTAGGCGAAATTAAAATAAAAGATGATATTTCTAAAAAAAATAAACAACTCGAAGTATTATCCAATGATAAAAAACGCATAAATAATCAAATTGCATTGTTTTCTAATAATGAATTTCTTAAAGAAAAAACTAGTGATCCTTGTATCATTTGCTTTGAACCCTTAACTAATGTTGTTGTTACTCCTTGCAGGCATATTTTTTGCCTTGATTGTACTAAACGTATGTCTAATGATTTAAAGATGAATTTCACGTGTCCAGAATGTAGGTCTCCATTGACTTGTAATAGTTTAAATATAACTTCTGTAGATATGATTAATAGCAGCTTTTTAGAAAAAAGCAGTTCAAAAAATGATGATGAAATTAAAACTGTTGATAATAAAAATTTGACCGATCTTGAAAAGAAATTGGGTGCGGATTGGAAAAATAACTGCATTAACAAATATGGTAGCAAGATGCAGGTTTTAGTGGAATATTTGCATAATTTGTTCGTAAATAAAGAAAATCGTGTAATAATTTTTAGTCAGTA
>Ga0214919_10002094_pt1 | contig 31842 bp, 32 predicted proteins | sample LL1503_MetaG_FD_177994 | JGI IMG/M metagenome (GOLD analysis project Ga0214919, IMG submission 177994) | Freshwater microbial communities from Lake Lanier, Atlanta, Georgia, United States - LL-1503 | ecosystem: Environmental > Aquatic > Freshwater > Lake | place: USA: Georgia | collected... | reverse complement strand
TCGAAGAGTCGTGTGGAGAAACTTCGGGACTGAGAAAGCGATAATCACACTACGCCCGTAGAAGCCCTGTTTTTGCACCGAAGGACCCGGGTTCGATTCCCGGCACCTCCACCATGTTTATTTAATGTTGACCCTCTGGGCCATGTCCATCTTTTCCATCACTTCTGCCAGTTTTAATTCCTAGTCGGCTTAAAATTTTAAAAGTAGGGAAGTATTCATTTCTAGTTGCGATGTAGCACGTGCAAAGAGAAGTGATTCCAAATAGTCGCGGTGCTATCGGAAGTCCTGGTACTAATAGCCATTGAGCTCCAACTAAAGTGCCTAAGGTAATAAAGACTCCATGAAAAATTCGCTTGAAGAATAAGGTCACTAGAGAATGTGTCTTAATCTTGGTAATTAGTATTGCTATTGGACCACAGAAAATTGCAAGGAAGAAGAGAATCGCAACAATTAATGCCAGACTTTCCATTTAGAGCCCCTGCCAATCCTCTCGTGTGGCTGCATATAGAGCCATATCTATCTGAGTTCCATCTTCTTTACGAGATTTCTTTCGCATGATGCCTTCTAGGCTATACCCAGATTTCTCAAGCAGCTTACGTGAAGCGATATTTTCCACATTAACAACTGCTTCAATACGCTCAAAGCCAATGCTCTCAAAGCCAAAGTGACTCAGTAACTTAGCTGCGCTCGATCCAATTCCTTTGCCACGCATTGGTGCACACAGCCAATAACCTATTTCTCCAACATGCTCTCGTAAATCCATACTGTGAAAGGAAAATGCGCCAGCAAATTTTGCATCATCGCCAATGCCGTATTCAAGTGCTAATTGGAGCTCAGTTTGGTTTGCAAATGCGTTTGGAGATCTCTCACGAACATAAAACTCAGCATTTGCCATGGAATAGTTAGAGGGGATGCGGGTAAAGATCGGAATAAGAGGATCTTGAGCGCCTTCAAATATCGCAGGTATGTCAGATTCTTGTGGCGCACGCAATGTGATCAGACCGTGCGTGAGCGTCGGAACTTCTGTGGGCCACCAAATCATTTGTGAAGTATGACAGGTGGGGCTTATCAATCAACCCTGTTGTAGATCCCTTGGCGCTCCGTGCACATCTAAAACATCGGCCGGCTTTGAATCATCGCCCAACTTTGATCCTGCTCCACTTCGATTCAGGGGCTTCTTTGCATCCTCTTTATAGTTTGCAGGAATTGAACCGAGTAATCCTTTTTGGAAATCTTCAAAAGCTTGGAGAACCTCTCGCTTTGTATTCATTACGAATGGTCCCATCCAAGCAACGGGCTCCTTGATCGGTGCTCCGCCCAAAATGAAAAGTTCCATCTCTGGAGAGCGAGATTCCTGATTATTTGCTGCGCGAACAACAATTGTGTCACCTTCACCAAAAACTGTTAATTGACCTGTGTGAACGGGGCGTCCTTCATCGCCAACAAAACCATGTCCAGCCATTGTGTATACAAGTGCGTTGTAATCACGTCGCCATGGCAAACGAAGTTCGGCACCGGCTGCAATAGTTGCGTGAATTAAAGTAATTGGAGTTTGCGTTGTTCCTGGTCCTACATGTCCGTCTATTTCACCTGCAATAATGCGAATTAGTGATCCACCATCGCTAGTTGAAAGCAATGCGACATCTTTTGCGCGAACATCTTGATAAGCAGGAGGTGACCATTTTTTAACAGCAGGCAGATTTACCCAGAGTTGGAAACCATGAAATAAACCACCACTCATCACTAAACTTTCTGGGGGAGTTTCAATATGCAGGATTCCAGCACCTGCAGTCATCCACTGTGTGTCACCGTTTGAAATTCTTCCACCACCACCATTGTTATCTTGGTGGTCGAAAATTCCATCAATAATGTAAGTGACCGTTTCAAAACCACGATGTGGATGCCAAGGAGTTCCCTTTGGTTCACCAGGTGCGTATTCCACTTCACCCATTTGATCCAAGTGAATAAATGGATCGAGTTCAGCTAAATCAACACCGGCAAATGCACGACGAACAGGAAAACCTTCGCCCTCAAAACCTTGAGGTGCGGTAGTGATGCTCTTTACTGTGCGGGCACGTGCATTAGGTACTTCACTCACGCGGGGTAGAACTGTTATATCGCTAACGCTAACAGCAGGCATCTCAACTCTCCTTTGTTAAAATCAAGGTTAGTTGAACATTCAACCACTTGCAACTTGAAGTTAAAGTGCCTTGAGTGCTGAAACAACCTTAGTAAGTGAGGATTTGGCATCACCAAACAAGAGCATCGTCTTTGGATCATATAGAAGCTCGTTCTCAATGCCGGCAAAGCCAGGACGCATTGAGCGCTTTAGGAAGATGATGTTTGCTGCTTGATTAACTTCCAAAATAGGCATTCCATAAATTGGGCATCCAGGAGAAGTCTGTGCAGCTGGATTAACAACATCGTTTGCACCAATAACAATTGCCACATCAGTTTGGCCAAATGTTGGGTTCACTTCATCCATTTCAGCAAGTTGTTCATATGGAACATTTGCCTCTGCGAGCAATACATTCATATGTCCAGGCATGCGACCAGCTACCGGGTGAATTCCATATGCAACATCAATTCCCTTAGCAATCATCATGTCTGCAAGTTCACGAACGGTGTGCTGAGCCTGTGCAACTGCTAAACCAAAGCCAGGCACAATTACTACGCGGCGTGCATAGTTAAGCAAAATAGCAACGTCATCAGGTGAACCTGAACGCACTGGGCGCTCTTCGCCTGAGCCAGATGCTTCCTGTGGCTTTGCAGTGAATGCACCAAAGAGAGTTCCAAACAATGAACGTCCCATTGCCTCTGCCATTAAACGAGTCAGGATTGTTCCTGATGCACCAACTAATGTTCCAGCAATGATGAGTAGAACTGAATCTAGAACATAGCCACTTGCTGCCACAGTTAAACCGGTGAAAGCGTTCAACAGTGAGATAACAATCGGAACATCTGCGCCACCTACAGGGAGCACGAAGAGAACACCGAAAAGCAGTGACAGTCCAGCAAGAACGAGAAGTGGTGTGGTTCCAAGAGCTGTTACAACCCAGCCTCCAACAACAATAACGCTAGCCAGGGTGGCTGCAATGATGAATCTACCTGCTGGGAATATTACTGGGCGAGTAGTCATTAACTCTTGAAGTTTTAAGAAAGTAATAATTGAACCGCTGAATGAAACGCAACCTACGATAACCGTAAAGACAGTGAAGATAACGTCTGCGGTTGTTGCTTCGGTACCTAAGTGAAGGTACTCAACGATTGCTACTAAAGCAGCAGCGCCACCACCGACACCATTAAATAAAGCCACAAGTTGTGGCATCTGAGTCATTTGAACTTTGCGAGCAGCTGGAACACCAATCACGAGACCGATCAGCATGGCGCCGAGAATCCAACCTAAATTGTTGAGTGGAAGTGATGAACCAGGGTTGGCGTAGAAGAAGACAACTAAGGTTGCCAACGCTGCACCAAAAGCACCGATTAAATTTCCACGGCGTGCAGTCTTTGGATGAGATAAACCTTTAAGAGCAAGGATAAATGCAACACCGGCAGCCAAACCTATTAGGTCATATACCGTACGGCTCATTTTTTGTTTCCTTTGAACATTTCAAGCATTCGATCGGTAACGACGAAACCACCCACCATATTGATAGTTGCCAAAATAATTGCAGCCACTGATAGACCTAGTTCAAGGTCAGTTGAACTGTGATCGGCAACAATTATTGCGCCCACCAAGATAACTCCGTGAATTGCATTGGCACCTGACATTAGGGGAGTGTGTAAGGTTGAAGAGACTTTAGAAACAACTTCAAAACCTACGAAGACCGCTAAGACGAAGATTGAAACAATTGCTATCGGCTCCATTTATTTGTCTCCTCTTCTTGATCCAGCATGTGTTAGCGCTGAGCCATTAATAATCTCATCCTCAAAATTAAGGTTAAAAGCAACTGCTTCACCCTCTTTTGCAGCTTTAGTCATGAGAGTTAACAAATTAACTACGTTACGTGAATAAAGGAATGAAGCGTGGAATGGAAGCTGGCTAGGAACATCTTTGCCGCCCCAGATTTTCACACCTCCAGAAGTTGTGACAATTTCTCCAGGTTTTGATCCTTCAACATTTCCGCCACTTTCAGCGGCTAAGTCAACGATTACAGTTCCAGGTCCCATTGAATCAACCATCGCTTGGGTCATTAAACGCGGTGCTTGTCGACCAGGCACTGCTGCAGTTGTAATAACAATGTGTGATTTGGCGATGTAAGGAGTTAGTAGGTCACGTTGCTTTGCTGCGCGATCTTCACTCATCTCGCGTGCATAACCACCTGAACCTTCAAGCGACTCAAGATCTAACTCAATAAATGTTGCACCCATTGATCGAACTTCATCTGCAGATGCGGGACGCACATCGTAAGCTGAAACTACTGCTCCCAGTCGACGAGCAGTTGCAATTGCTTGAAGCCCTGCAACTCCCGCGCCAAGGACTAATACTTGTGCCGGTGTAACTGTTCCTGCAGCAGTCATCAGCATTGGGAAAAATCGTGGTGATAGTTCTGCCCCAACAAGAACTGCGCGATACCCAGCACATAAAGCTTGAGAAGTGAGAGCGTCCATTGATTGTGCACGCGAAATTCGAGGAACAAGTTCTAGGGAAAATGCCGTTACTCCCGCAGTTGCTGCAGCATTGATTGAGTCCACTGCAGTAACTGGAGAGAGAAATGAAATGGTGATCGCACCCTTTTTTAACTTGCCCATTTGAGCTGGAGTTAACGGTTGAACTGAAAGAACCGCATCAGCAGCACTGAGCACTTCTCCATCAGAAATCGTTGCACCAGCTGCTTTATATTCAGCATCTACAGCCTGTGAATGGACTCCGGCACCGGATTCAATGACCACATCAAAGCCAAGTCGAGTTAACTTGTTAATGACATCGGGGACAAGCGCCACGCGCTTCTCACCATCTTTTATTTCTTTCGGGACTACTACACGCATGAACAGAATGCTAGTGCTAGTTGCCTATCAAGTCACCCTTAGTGAGGTGGAAAAGCAGCGATTGAATCGTTGTGCGGCGGTGGTATGCCTCACGCCAAATCACCGAACGAGGACCATCAATAACAGAGGCCTCAACTTCTTCACCTCGGTGAGCGGGCAAGCAGTGCATAAATATTGAATCTTTATTTGTGAGTGAAAATAAATTTTCTGTTACTGCAAAAGGTGAGAGTGCTATCACCTTTTCATCACGTTCACTTTCAGAATCTCCCATAGACATCCACACATCGGTATATAACACCGATGCATCTTTCGATGCGGCTTCTGGATCATGGCTTACTTCAACTTTTCCACCACTTTTTGCTGCGATATTTTTTGCAATCTCAACAATCTTGGCATTTGGTGCCCACTTACCACTTGGTGTTGCAGCAACAACATGCGCGCCCATAATTGCACCCATGATCAACCACGCATGTGATACGTTGTTTCCGTCACCTAGATAAACAAATTTACGCCCGGTGATATCTTTTCCAAAGTTTTCGCGAATTGTTAACCAATCTGCAAGTAACTGGGTTGGATGATCATCATCCGTCAGGGCATTGATGACAGGAATGGATGCATGTGTTCCCAATTCATCCACATCAGCCTGAGCAAATGTGCGAATGATTAATGCGCTGCAGTAACCGCTAATAATTTTTGCTGTGTCAGCGATAGTTTCCCCACGACCCAATTGCAATTCATCTCCACGAATAAAAATTGGTGTACCGCCCAGGTGGGCAACGGCTGTTTCAGAAGAGAGACGAGTACGTGTTGAAGGCTTAGTCATAAAGATGGCAACACTCTTATTTGCTAAAGCGCTTTTCGAACGAAGCGGATCTTCGGAAAATGCCGCAGCGGTTTCCAGCAAAAGCTCAACATCATCGCGGTTGAGATCTTGTGTGCGCAGTAAGTCCTTCATTTGTGAATTCTACTAGGTAGTTTTGCCATCGCCAAAGGTATTCTTATCCACCTCATGGGCCTCTTTAGAAAGCTTGGAATTGAGACGGATTCTGACACCGATCTCTTAACTAGACCTGACCTTGAAGAAGATGATGGTGGTCATGATCGTTTTGCTCATTATGTGAAGAAGGAAAAAATCACGGAATCTGCTGTGACTGGGAAAGCTGTAAGAGCCCTTTGTGGCAAAAAATGGGTTCCCTCCCGTGCTCCAGAAAAATATCCAATCTGCCCAACATGCAAAGAGATTTATGCAGGGTTAAAACCCAAACCAGAAGATAAGTGATGATGAGGCGTAGTACTTACATTGCACTTGCATTACTGATAATTATTTCATTAACACCACCTGCACTAGCAGTCGATAATCAACCTCGAAAGATTGTTACTGGCTGGATTCCGTATTACTCCATCAAGACGGTATTGCCCTTTATTAAGAAATTATCAACTCTTCCGACTCCTGTCGCAGATTCGCCAGTTACTTGCGAAGCTGATGAATATTCGGCTGAAGACATAGCCTTACTTAATTCTTCATACTTATTTACAAATAAAGATTTAATGAAAGAAGTAATGCCATTTTGGTATTCCCTAAAATCACCCACGCTGATTAGAGATGATTATTCAACTGCTAATCCATCTTGGCCTATTGCCAACACAATCTGTTTAATGCGTAAAAGTGGATTAAAACTGATTCCCACAATTACTGACGGTACGGATAAATTAGTTTTGTCTGGTTACTTAGCTAAGCCTGAAATTCGAACAACTATCGTAAAAACAATAATGGATCTTGTGAACAAGTATTCATTTGATGGAATTGACTTAGATTTTGAAGGTTTTGCATTTGTGGATGGGAATACAACTTGGGCTAAAACAGCACCTAACTGGGTTTTATTTGTAAGAGAGCTAAGTGTTGCTTTGCGCGCTCAGCAGAAACTACTGTCAATATCGGCTCCTTATGCATTCAATCCAGCCGAAAAACAAAAGGGTTACTACGTTTATTCATGGGCCCAGATTGCATCAAGCATTGATCGTTTGAGAATAATGACGTATGACTACTCAGTCGCTAAACCAGGACCAATTGGTCCAATTAGCTGGGCTGAGAAAACTATTCAATACGCAATTTCAATTATGCCGGCATCTAAAGTTTTTATTGGCCTTCCTGGTTATGGTCGAGATTGGATAACCAGTGTTGCTGGAACGTGCCCTGCTACTGCGCCGCCAGGATTAAAAGCTGGAGCTAAAGCTGCAACTTTTAAAATGAATTATGCGGCTGCAAAAGCAGCTATAGATCAGGCAGTTCCTACTTTTGATGTGAAAAGTAGTGAGGCCACATATTCATACCAACAGACATTTAATGGATTAACTGCCAAAGGTGCAGCAACTGCGTGCACAGTTAATCGAACTGTTTGGTATCAAAATGATAGAAGCTACCTAGAGCGGATGAATTTAGTTGCGAAGTATCGTTTAGGAGGGGCGGCATTGTGGACTCTTGGTATGGAGGATGTGGCAGCTACAACAGCGATGAGGAATGTTGCTCTTGCGATTGCTCCAGATACCGTTTTAAGCACGCTGACTGTTGAACAAGTTAATAGTAAAGGAACTTTTTATGGGGGAGTCTTCACTTTAAGGAACACCCTCACACTTAAAGACAAATCACCTGTGGTCGGAATACCTGTGAGCCTTGAAATTAAGAGATCTAATGAAAATTCATGGACTCCGATTGCAGAACTTATAAGTGGAATGGATGGAAGCGTAAGTGTTCCGATAACTATTGGAGCTAACGCCTCATTCAGGTTTACTACCCAAGGAACTTGGGAGCGCGCAGAGTCATTGAGTAATGAAGTCAAAGTCGTCCTTCTTTCACAAATAGTTCTAGAACGACCGACTTCTGTGAAGTCAGGCATGGAATTAATTGTGAAAGGAACTTTGCTCCCAGTTTTAACGGGTCAAGTTGTTGTGCTTCAGAAGTTTATGTCAGGTAAATGGCAAAATGTAGGTACTGCAACAACCACTGGAGCTAATGGGGAATTCCAAGTTAGCTTGATAGAAGCCAAGAAAGGGGTTATTAAATTGCGAGTCCAAATTACAACAAAAGATGAACAAGTTCTAACTCCAGAATTCACAGTGGTGGTTCGTTAACAATGGTTAAAGTCGATGAGAAAATTGAAGAAGCTATAAAAGAGATTTTCAGTGGGGATAAACCCTGGGTAACAATAGTTTGGGATGATCCTGTTAATTTGATGACCTACGTGACGTATGTATTAATGGAACTCTTTGGATACAGCAGAGAGAAAGCCCATGAACTTATGATGAAAGTCCATACAGAAGGCAAGGCTGTTGTTTCAACGGGAAGTCGTGAAGAAATGGAGCACGATGTTGCTCGTTTACATGAATACGGACTTTGGGCAACATTACAGCGAGGTGATCAGGCGATATGACAGATCACGATTCAGACGAACAACATGGGTTCCACCGCCACGGCGATAATGCCTTTGTTGCAGAATTTTCTGAATCAGAGCGTGAAGTTCTCATTAATTTAGTTGAACAAATCATTGAACTACTTGGTGAGCGCACTGATAATCACGTAGATGATCCGCTTGCTGCAATGGTTGGAATTACCACACATGATTCACCGCCAGAGGATGAAGTTTTGCTTCGACTTTTACCGAATGCATATGCTGACCAAGTTGATGCAGCAGAGTTTCGCCGATACACAGAATCAACTTTAAGAGGAAAAAAGTATGCACATTCAACGTCAATGAGAGTTACTTTAAAGAGTTCAGTAGATGGAATTATTGAATTAGATCATGATGGCGCTAATGACTGGTTAGGTGCTATGAATGACATTCGTTTGGCACTTGGCGTTCGTTTAAAGGTTGAACAAACTAGCCATGAAGAGTTAGAACTCTTAGCACCAGATGATCCAATGCGCGGGGTTTATGCTGTTTATAGTTGGTTGGGTTGGCTGCAAGAATCCTTAATTGTTGCGCTTATGGATGAAGCTATTTAGTTTTCACATCAAGCTCACGGTAGGCTTGGCCTGTGAGTAATGCACCCATCGGAATCTTCGATTCAGGAGTAGGTGGGCTTACCGTTGCCAGAGCAATTCTGGATCAACTCCCTAACGAAGCAACAATCTATATCGGCGATACGGCGCGAGGTCCGTATGGTCCACGCCCATTAGCTGAAGTTCGTGAGTTTGCATTAGAAACTTTGGATTTCTTAGTAGAGCAAGGCGTTAAAGCAATTGTGATTGCATGTAACACAGCTAGTGCTGCAATGCTTCGTGATGCTCGTGAGCGATACAAAGTTCCAGTCATCGAAGTTATTCAACCTGCAGTCAGACGTGCAGTAGCTGCTACTCGAAGCGGTCATATTGGAGTTATTGGAACTCGTGCCACAGTTGATTCCAAGGCTTACATTGATGCTTTTGCTGCTGCTCCTCAATTGCAGATTACTTCTATACCTTGCCCTCTCTTTGTGGAATTTGTTGAACGTGGTGAAACTTCAGGGCCTGAAATTACAAAAATTGCCCGTGATTACTTAGCTCCTGTTATGGAAGCAAAAGTAGACACATTAGTTTTGGGCTGCACGCACTACCCACTATTAACGGGTGTTATCTCATATGTCATGGGCGAAGGCGTCACATTGGTTTCAAGTGCTGAAGAAACGGCAAAAGATCTTTACCGCACATTAGTTGAGAACAATTTACTTCGTGATGCACGTGGCGATGCCCCAGCACACAAATTCTTAGCAACTGGCGATGCCAAAGCTTTTGAAAGCTTAGCTCGACGTTTTCTAGGTCCAGAAGTAACCCGCGTCGAACACCAAGATCTATAAAACATAGGAGCAACACATGGCACGCAATGACGGACGACAAGTTAATGACCTGCGAGAAATTAAGTTCACTCGTGGATGGCTTGACCATGCCGAGGGATCAGTTCTTGTTGAGTTTGGCATGACTCGCGTTCTCTGTGTTGCATCATTTTCACCCGGTGTTCCACGTTGGTTAAAAGATTCTGGAAATGGATGGGTTACATCTGAATATGCGATGTTGCCTCGTGCCACTCATACACGCTCTGACCGCGAGAGCGTAAAAGGCAAGCTAGGTGGTCGCACGCAAGAGATTTCACGTTTAGTTGGCCGATCACTTCGTGCAATTGTGGATATGAAGGAACTTGGCGAAAACACAATTGTAATCGACTGCGATGTATTGCAAGCAGATGGTGGAACTCGAACCGCAGCCATCACTGGTGCCTATGTTGCGCTGGCAGATGCAATAACTTGGGCTAAAGCACAAGGTCATATCAAAGCCACATCCAATCCTTTGAGTGATTCAGTGGCGGCCGTAAGTGTTGGAATCATTGATGGAGTTCCAATGTTGGATCTTTGCTATGAAGAAGATGTGCGTGCTGAAACTGATATGAATGTTGTTGTTGCTGGGGATGGCCGATTTATTGAGGTGCAAGGCACCGCAGAGGGTGCTCCATTTGATCGTGCATTACTTAATCAACTACTAGATTTAGCTGTTGAGGGTTGTGCAACTTTAAGCAAACTACAAAAAGAAGTTCTCTCAAAATAGTGCAACAGAGATTAGTTCTTGCTACTCGCAATAAGGGAAAATTAGTTGAGTTCCGTAGGATTCTGGATGCCTTAGCACCAGGTGAAATCCACTTGGTAGGAGTTGAAGAATTTTCTGACTTAGTTGATGTGGAAGAAACAGGATCAACTTTTGAAGAGAATGCTTTACTTAAAGCTAGATACACTGCTAACGCAACTGGTTTGCCCTCGATTTCAGATGATTCTGGACTATGCGTTGATTTCCTCAATGGTGATCCAGGTATTTATTCTGCTAGATGGGCAGGTACTCACGGAGATGATCAAGCTAATCTAGAAAAGCTTCTCAGTGAATTAAAAGATGTCAGCGATGACAAACGCACCGCACATTTCACTTGTGTTGCAGCACTAGTAATGCCTGATGGTCGCACTCATGTCGAAGAGGGCCTATTTCACGGACAGATCTTGCATGCACCAGTTGGCCAGGAGGGATTTGGTTATGACCCCATTTTCCAACCCCTGGGAATGAGTATTTCGAGCGCACAAATGAGCCCGCAAGAAAAGGATGCCATCAGTCATCGCGGAAAAGCTTTACGCCTAATCGCGCCTCATGTCATACAAATGCTGAGGAGCCTGGGGTAACCTTGTCCCATAAACGCGCGTTTTTGACGTGCGCACCATTATCCAAGGAGTACTCGTGGCCGTAAAGAAGAAGAGCGCAGCAAAGAAGAAGGTCGCTAAAAAGGCACCAGCTAGAAAAGCTGTAGCAAAGAAGTCAGCTGCAAAGAAATCTGTAGCTAAGAAAAAGACAACCGCAAAGCGCGCAGTAAAAAAGAGCGTTGCGAAGAAAACTGCGAAGAAGGCACCAGCCAAAAAAGCTGCTGTAAAAAAGGTTACCAAGAAGAAGACAGCTGCAAAGCGTTCAGCAAAGAAGAGTGCAAAGAAAGCTGCTGCACCAAGAGTTACTGTCACATCTTCTCGTCCAGTAGCAGCACCAGTAGCAGCACCAGTTAAGGCGGATGTACCTGCAAAGCCAGCTGCTGCACCAAAGCAAGGTGCTTCAGGACGTGTTGTATTTGCTGTAGTCGTAGGAATTGTTTTGCTTGCAATGATCGTTTGGTCCAAGTCAGGCACAGATACTGATGATGGGGCTGCGCCTGCACCTTCTATGTCGCAATCTGTTGAAGCATCAGAGTCAGCTACACCAGAAGAGACAACAGTTGCAGTTGGAACAATTGAAGCTCCCTCTAAGTTTGTTGCACTTAAGAGTGCAGATGGCTTAAATCTTCGCTGGGTAGCACCAATGGCCACAGATGGTTTGACAGGCTATAACGTTGAGATGCGCGCAAATGGAACTGGTGATTGGACAATAATCGCAACTGTTCCAGCAGATCAACTAACTCAAGCTGTAACAAAGATCGGTGATACTGGATGGACTCAGTTCCGTGTGTCTTCTGTTTACTCAGATGGACAAACAGCTCCTGCAAAAGTCTTTGGAATTCCAGGTGAATTTAAGTAAAAAGTAATTAGTAAAAGACCCTCGCCAATCGGAGGGGGTCTTTTATTTCCCCAAATTAAATTGTTTAAAGTGTTGCAGTTATTGCATCAACATAAGCGCGTACACCAGCAGGAACTAAGTGCACACCATCAGGTGCGAAGTATTCGGGATGCCCCAAAGATATGCTGGCCCAATCAACAACGGTCGCGCCATATATAGCGGCATATTGTGCGATGAGGGCATTGTTTTCGTCTCGCCAACTCCTTGGCACAGCTGTGTTAACAACGATAATTTTCGGCTGATTCTTAACTTCTTCAAACACAGCCATTACTTGATCAGAGGTTAACCTGTTGTTATTTCCCAAATTAAATATGACTGTTGAATCTGCGGCATTAGCTTTATCAGCTTTCATCACCTCAATAAGTTCAGTTGCTTGACGACCAACCCGAGCATTAATAATTGAAATAGGGCTACGGGCATCTAATTCATAGTGAATTCCTAAAATTACAGAATCACCGGTAACCCATAAGCCGCCGGGTTGAGTTCCAGTGGGTTCACTTGGTTGCACTGATTGTTCTAGTTGCTGCTTGACGATGGCCATTTCTTTATCACTTTGCGAAATAGCATTTGCACTTATGTATGAGGTACCAAGGATTAAGAGAAGTACTGAAGCAACCACAGTGCTCTTTTGACGTCGTTGTACGTTCTTGGTGCGATATTTCATTCCCTTAAACCAATATTCAACTAGCCCACTTCGAACTGGCAGTTCGACTAAGCGAAGTGAAATGTCTGCAAGAGCAAAGACAACCAAAATACGCAAGGCATAAAGAGCCCAAGTTGATCCTTCAAGATCTACTGCTGGGCGAGTAACTTGAAAGACAACCCAGTGCCATAAGTAGATTGCGTAAGAGCGCTCACCAATCCACACAGCCACTCTGCTACTTAGAATTGGAGCAAATCGTGAAGCAGGGTGAACGATGCTAGTAAGTATTGCACAACCAAATATGCCAGCAAGTGGAAAGGCCAATTTATATAAAGTTGGATCGCTTTCATTGACTAACAAAAATACTGCAAGTAATCCGACAAAACCGATTACTCCAATGCCATCAATGAAATCTTGTGCTCGCCTATTAACCTGCTCTTGAAGATTCTGTGGAACCCAACTAACTGCAAGTGCGGCACCTAAAAATAATCCAATGCTATGAGTATCTGTACCAAAATAAACATGGCTCACTTGTGAGGCATTAGCGGCATCTACTTCAAATGAAACGAGTAATAAGGCAATGCCCGAGAAGGCGGCAATTATGAGTGCTGCACCTGGGATTTTTGCCTTACCGAATTGGCGAAGAACGAGAAGCAAAATAAGTGGCCAGATTAAGTAAAACTGAGCTTCAACTCCCAGCGACCATGTGTGTTGTAGTAATGGTGGGCGAGAAATCGTGTCGAAATAGTCGGTATGTCTAAAAACTAACCACCAATTCATTCCTCCAAAGAGTGCAAATGGACTATCGCTAATAAAGCGGCGCATTGTTTCTGGTGCCCAAATGCTGATGTAAATAATTGTTATAAAAATCATGAATACAAGAGGTGGAAATAGTCTTCGGATACGTGCTTTATAGAAAGCGCGTAGGTCTAAGCCACCACTGCGCTGTATTGAATCTAATAGCAGGCGCGTGATTACATAACCGGAAATCACAAAAAAGAGGTCAACGCCAAGAAATCCACCTGGAATCCATGTAAAGCCCAAGTGATAAAGCATTACAGCAATTACAGCAACGGCACGCAACCCATCAATGGCAGGGATATAACGAATACCGCGGGGAGTAGACATGACTAATTACTTACGCGATGCAGATTTCTTTGCAGCTGCTTTCTTGGCGGTTTTCTTGACAGGCTTTTTTGCCGCTTTCTTAGGAGCAGCAATGGCTGGCTTAGTGCGCTGACTAGCAACACGAATTGGACCAGCATTAATGACTGTGTCATCAGAGTTGAGATTTTCAAGAACATTACGTTGAAGATCAGCCAGACGAGTGAATGCACTCTCAAGACGTGCTCGGGATTGGTGAATCGCAGATTCAGCAGCATCTAGTGATTGAGTTTGAATCTTATAGAGACGCTCTGCTTCCGTGATAACACTTGAGAGCCATTGACGATAATTAGAAACTTCCACAGTTGCTTCACTAACGATGCGCTCACCCTCGCGGCGTGCTGCAGTTGCAAGGGCAGATGCTTCTCGTCGCTTACTTTCAATAAGTGATTCAGCTTCAACTTCAGCCTGCGCAATCATGTCTGCTGCCTCTGATTCAGCGGCTTGAATATATTTACGCCCGCGTGATTCTGCGCCACTCAAGATTGTGCGAGCTTTTGCATCGGCTGCTTCAATCTCTTCTTTGGTTGTGCGATTAGTTTCAGCAATCAATCGAGTCGCAATAGATTGCGCCTTGCTCTCACGGGCTTGAGCCGACTTAATCATTGACATTGCAGTCTCTGTGGCAAGAATTTCAAACTCTTCTTTACTCAAGCCAGTTATGTCACGACGTGATTTGAGATCAGCTAACTGTGCTTCAAGTTCGCGAATACGCTCGAGCGATGAAGGCGCTTGTTCTTCTTCGCCTTTAAATCCGACCCAGTTAAGGAAGGAGTTTTTCTCAGCCATTGTCGTACCTCGCAACTCGTTGATAAGAGAGCCTTAGGTTAGAGCAAGGCCTTACTTACTGTAAATCGCCACTGAAATCGCTATGTATTGCGAGATCCAGGCTGCCAGGACGAATATGTGGAAGAGCTCATGGAAGCCAAAGAACTTCGCATCTCGCCCAGGGCGCTTGAGGGCATAGAAGATTGCACCGATTGAGTAGAAAAGGCCACCGATGAGAATTGGAAGTAATACCCATAAACCACCCTCTCGGTAGAGCGCTGGCGTATAAACCACGGCTACCCATCCGAGCAATAAATAGTTAGCTACATATAACCATCTGGGTGCATTGAGCCAAAAGATTCGAAGCCCCACGCCAATAGCTGCGCCAATCCAAACAACTAGAAGCAAGATATTTCGACTACGACCTTCAAGTAGTGCAACTGCAAAAGGGGTATAAGAACCTGCAATGAGCAAGTTTATATTTGCATGATCCCACCTGCGCCATATTTTTTTCTTTGCAGGCGTCCAAGGAACGCGATGATAAATGGCCGAGACACTAAACAACATAATTGCTGTACTGGAATAAATTGCAACTGCAAATTTGAGTGAAGAGTTACTGAGAATGAAAAGCACTAGTGAGGCAATAATTACTGCAGGGGTAGCACCCAAGTGAAACCAGCCACGTAACTTAGGTGGAACTACAGGTAGCTGCGTCATGTATGCAGGGTACTGCTTGTTTCAATCTCCTGTATCGACAAATAGTCGCCGCGCTGATAAGAATCTCCTATGACATTTAGATCTCCTATATTCGAACTTAGCCACACATACATCGATGATGAAGCAGCCTTGAGTCCAATGGGTTGTACTTATCTTGGAAATGGACTTAATCAAGACAAGCTTGATGATTTCTCAATCGCAGGTGCGGGCGTTTCGGCGGACTTAACTCGCCGGACACTCAAGAAACTTCTTGAGTTAAAGCCTATTGATGAGATTGATCGAATTGCACAGGCTGTCATGCAAGAGCGCTTGGAATCATCTCTTGCTCTGCACGATAGCCAAGAGTCTTTTGTCTTATGGAATGTTCTGACATCCCCACCTTCAAATGTGCGCTCAATTTTTGAACTTATGCCAAAGAACACCGATAAAGACTTCGACAACATCGCTAAGCGCTTAGCTGCAGTAGATGGGGCATATAAGTCATGGACCGGTGCGATCATGGAGGTCGCTAAGGGTGGAAAGACAACTGCCCAGCGCCAAGTTCGCGGAGTTATTGAACAACTGACTAATTATGCAAATGGTGGATTTAGTGCAATGTGTAAAAACTTTGATGCTGCAGGCAAATACCCAGCAATTCACGAAAATGCAAAGCTTGCCGAGAAAGCAGCTGCAGAGACAGCTGAGTTTTTAAAGAATCAATATCTTCCTATTGCAAATCCAGCAGATGCAGTTGGAGCAGATCGTTATGCCGTGTGGGCGCGTTATTTCACAGGTGCAAAGCTAGATCTTCGCGCAACCTATGAGTGGGGAATGGCTGATCTAAAAGCAATTAATGCACGTATGTGGGAGATTGCTGAACAGATTAAACCTGGCGCAAAAACTTTACGTGAAGTGGCTGATCACCTTGATAATGATCCAAAGTATTTGATTAAGGGTAAAGAAAATGTAATTAAGTTTTTACAAGAGTTCACAGATGCAGCAATTGCCCGTATGGACGGTGAATATTTTGAAATTGATGATCGCATCAAGGTTTGCGAAGCACGTCTTGCGCCAGAAGGAAGTGCATCTGCGCCTTACTACAACCCACCTTCTGAAGACTTATCGCGTCCTGGCACAACTTGGATTCCAATGCTTGGAAAAGATGAAGCCAGTAGTTGGCACTTAGTCTCAACCTGGTATCACGAAGCTGTACCCGGACATCACTTGCAATTTGCAACTACTGCTGTTGAAAAGGAGCGCTTATCGCGCTTCCAGGTACATGGTGCATGGATTAGTGGTTACGGTGAAGGCTGGGCCTTGTATGCAGAGCGCTTCATGAATGAACTAGGTGCTTTTGATGAGCCTGGAATTGAAATGGGCTACCTATCTGCTCAAGCCCTTCGTGCTGCACGCATTGTTGTAGATATTGGAATGCACCTTGGATATACCGACTTTGATGGCAAGGTATGGAACGCCGAATCATCACGCAAGCTTCTCAATGAGCAGGCACTTCTCGATGAGGATCACTCACGCAGTGAAACTGATCGATACTTGGGCTGGCCAGGGCAAGCTATCTCCTACAAGGTAGGAGAGCGCGTCTGGATGAAGGCACGTGAGGATGCCAAGGCGCGCCTTGGTTCAGCTTTCTCCCTCAAGAAATTTCACACCTATGCCCTCAAAATTGGTCCAATGGGCCTTGACCCGTTTGCCATTGAATTAGCTAGTTGGGATGGGAAATAGGACTGTTTTGAAGCCCTTGCACGCTCAAAAATCTTAAGTTTCTGTGAAATACCTGCGATTTCACCCTTCCTTTTTTGCTCAATCCACGCATAATTGGTCTTACTAAGCGCAGTGAGGCGCCTCGAGGTCCTCAGTGCTCTGGAACTAGATGCCATCAGACATCTAGGTAACTTAAACCTCCCGGAGGCATATTTAAATGCAACTAGACAGCAACCAATGGAACCTGGTCTATAACGTATTCTCGTTTGGCCTTGTTTCAATGCTCGCATGCACCATTTACACGCTTGTTTCACAACAGCGCGTATTGGCTAAGTACCGTAACGCTCTAGTGATGTCATCAATGGTTACATTCATCGCTGGATACCACTACCTACGCATATTTGATTCATTCAAGCATGCATCAGAGGGTGGAAAAGTACTTCTAGATGGATCTCAAAATTCATTCAACGAGGCATACCGCTACGTTGACTGGCTACTCACAGTGCCACTACTTCTAGTTGAAGTAATTGCGGTACTTGCATTGGCTAAGGAAGTTTCACGTTCCCTCATCACGCGCTTGGTCCCAGCTTCAGCTGCGATGATCGCGCTTGGATACCCAGGTGAAATTTCAAGCGATCAGAACACACAGGTTATGTACGGTGTTTTATCAACACTTCCATTCATCTACATCCTTTACGTTCTATTCGTGGAACTTAGTAAGTCACTTGAGCGTCAACCAGCAGGAGTTGCAGAGACTGTAGGTCGTTTGCGTCTTCTATTGATCGCTACATGGGGCGTTTACCCAATTGCCTACATCTTCAATATCGTTGGTGCTGCATCAGCATCATCATTCGTAACTGTTCAAGTAGGTTACACAGTTGCTGACATTCTTGCTAAGTGCGTATTCGGTCTTACAATTCTCAAAATCGCACGCATGAAGTCAATGGCTGAAGGCATGAAGGACGATCACTAATTAAGTAGATTGATGATGGGGTGGCGAGAAATTGCCACCCCATTTCTATTATCAGGGGGAATAGTAATGAAAAGCAGCCTTATTAATAATTACAGAATGGGCGGGTACCTGCTCATTGCAATCGGCCTAATAAACTTGAGATACCAAACTGGAGACGACGGCGTAGTAGGACGAAGTTTGACCATCATTATTCCTGGTGCGATTTTGCTTGCAAGTACCTGGATTCCAGCGCTTGCTAAAAAATTGGAAACAAAAGCAGTCCAAGCCTTTTCAATAGTTATTGGGCTCGCCCTTATTGCCTACGCTGTAATTAACTAGTTAGGTGCTTGCAAAACTGCCATAAAGGGAGAAGAGTCGCTCACATGAGCGAAAACAGCGAATGGTCTTTTGAAACTCAACAAATCCATGCAGGTCAAAACCCAGATTCCGATACGGGATCTCGATCTCTTCCGATTTATCAAACCACTGCTTATCAATTTCGAGACACACAGCACGCTGCCAATCTCTTTGGAATAGCAGAAGCCGGAAATGTTTACACCCGAATAAATAACCCCACCCAAGATGCGGTTGAAAAGCGAATTGCAACCCTTGAAGGTGGCGTGGCTGCACTTCTAGTTTCATCGGGTATGGCAGCAACAACTCTTGCGATTATGAACGTTGCTCAAGCTGGTGATCATGTGGTTTCAAGTTCCAATGTTTATGGTGGAACATTCAACCTCTTCAACTACACCCTTCCAAAATTTGGTATTGAAGTCACATTTGTTAATGACACAGGCAACATGGATGCATGGCGGGCGGCAGTTAAACCCAATACCAAGGCTTTTTTTGGAGAGGGTATTTCAAATCCACTAGGAGCAGTTTTAGACCTGGAGGCAATCGCACAAGTTGCCCATGAAGCCGGCGTGCCATGGATAGTTGATAACACCATTGCAACGCCATATGTAACACGCCCATTTGATCATGGCGTCGATATCGTTACGCATTCAGCAACCAAGTTCTTATCGGGGCATGGAAATGCAATGGTTGGAGCCATCGTAGACTCTGGAAACTTTGATTTTGCGAAGAATCCCAAGAAGTTCCCTGGATTTAATGAACCTGATCCAAGTTATAACAACATGATCTATGCCAAAACCTTAGGTGTTAGTGGTGACTTTGGTGCAAACCTTGCCTACATTTTCAAAGCTCGCCTACAACTACTTCGCGACTTTGGTTCTTCAGTCTCACCATTTAACGCTTGGTTACTTGCTCAAGGTTTAGAAACGCTCAATCTTCGTATGGATCGACATCTTCTCAATGCGCAGGCGTTAGCAGAATGGCTAGAAAACCAGTCTGAAGTTGCGCATGTGAGTTATGCAGGACTTCCTTCATCACCTTGGTATGCGACGGCAAAGAAATATGCACCTAAAGGTGCAGGTGCTGTCTTTGCATTTGAATTAAAGGGTGGAGCAACGGCTGGGCGTAAATTTGTTGAAGGATTAAAATTATTTAGCCACGTTGCAAACATTGGTGATGTTCGCTCTCTAGTAATTCATCCTGCGTCAACAACTCATGCTCAACTCAGTCCAGAGGAGCAGTTGAAAGCTGGAATAACTCCGGGCATGGTCCGCTTGAGTATTGGCCTAGAAAATATCGAAGATATTAAAAACGATGTTAAGTTGGGCTTTGCTGCCGTTAAAAGCGCTTAATCTATTTTCTAAAAGATAAATCAGCTTTTTTCATCTCTGCAACAAGGACCCTAATTGCATTTGGTCCCATGCCGTGGAGCTCTTTTAACGCAGCAAGTGATGTTTTGCGCAGATCACTGACACTAAATAAACCATTATCTACTAGAGCTCGACGTGCTGGAGCGGCTAAACCAATGGCAACCCAATTGCCATCTAGTTCTGCGTATTTATCAAGATCAACTTCACCAGAAGTGACAGCGCAGATATTTTTAGCTTTTTTGACTCGGCGCTCAGCAGCAGCCTTTTTCGCTTGAGATGCCAACATCTTGGTACGAGCAGCAGATTGTTTGGCCATGAGAGAAGTTTACTTTCTTATCTTTGCTAGACCTATGTGCGGGAGAAGGGACTTGAACCCTCACGTCCGAAGACACAGGTTCCTAAGACCTGCGTGTCTGCCATTTCACCACTCCCGCTAACCCATCTGAAAAACTTTGCAGTTATTCATATGGATAGGGGACAAGATTAGAGGTAAGTTAGCGATGTACCAAAACGAGCCCCTTCTAACTGACTAAAAGGATCTAGCGCCATGTCACTAACACCTACTCCTGCAGATAAGTTCACTTTTGGTCTCTGGACCGTTGGCTGGCAGGCACGTGATCCTTTCGGAGATCCAACACGTGGCGCGCTCGACCCAGTTCGCACAGTCAATGAGCTTGCCGCACGCGGTGCCTATGGAGTTACTTTCCATGATGATGACTTGATTCCATTTGGTAGCGATGAAGGTGCGCGACGCACTCACATTGATCGTTTTAAGAAGGCATTGGCCGATACTGGAATGAAAGTTCCAATGGCCACAACAAACCTCTTCTCACATCCAGTCTTTAAAGATGGTGCCTTTACATCAAATGATAAAGACATTCGCCGTTATGCAATTCGTAAAGTTATGAAGAACATTGAACTTGCTGTTGAACTAGGTGCCAAGACTTATGTGTGCTGGGGTGGACGCGAAGGTGCTGAATCAGATGGTGCCAAGGATGGCTACGTTGCACTTGATCGCTTCCGTGAAGCTTTCAATACTCTGGGCGAGTTTGTTACCGATAACGGATATGACATTAAATTTGCAATTGAACCAAAACCAAATGAGCCAAGAGGCGACATCTTCTTGCCAACTATTGGTCACGCTCTAGCTTTCATCTACACACTCGATCGCCCAGAGTTAGTTGGACTTAACCCTGAAGTTGGTCACGAACAAATGGCAGGACTTAACTTTGTTCATGGCATAGCCCAAGCACTTTGGCAGAAGAAGTTGTATCACATCGATCTTAATGGCCAACATGGTCCTAAATATGATCAGGACTTAGTCTTTGGTCATGGAGATTTAAAGTCTGCATTCTTCTTAGTTGATTTACTTGAGCGTTATAAATACGAGGGACCAAAACACTTTGACTATAAGCCGGCTCGCACAGAAGATGACAAGGGTGTGTGGGAATCAGCATCTGCGAACATGCGCACTTACTTAGCTCTTAAAGAACGTGCAGCAGCATTTCGCGCTGACCCTCGTGTTATTGAAGCGATGAAAGCATCTAATATTCCAGGATTAAATGAATCAACCCTTGGCGCTGGTGAAACATGGAGAGATCTTGCTAAAGACTCCTTCGATGTCGAAGCAGCTGGAGCACGCGGATATGGCTATGAACTAGTTGACCAACTAGCACTTGAGCACTTGATGGGTGTTAAAGCCTAAAAGGGCTTCAACTAACAGCTGCGCCGCGGCGAGAAATCGCATCCACGCCAGCTGAAATCAGCAAGACAAGTCCCGTAACTATGAACTTGATTCCTGCTGCATATCCCAAAAGACCCATGCCGTTATCGATAACTGCAACTACCAGGCCACCAAGGATTGCATCGCGCATCTTTCCCTTACCGCCAAAGAGTGAAGTTCCACCAATAACCGCAGCACCAACGGCATAGAGAAGTGTTGAGCTTCCACCAGTTGTTGGTGAAATTGAGTTTTGGCGAGAAGCAAAAATCATTCCAGCGATAGCTGCAAGACCAGAACAAATCATGAATGCTGTGATGCGAACGCGCTTAACGTTAATACCAGCACGTCGTGCAGCTTCTGCATTGCCACCTACTGCATAGATATGGCGTCCAAAAGCTGTGCGACTAAGAACGAACGTGCCCACAACTAGAAGTAAAAGAATGACTGGCACAACATAAGGGATTCCCTTAAGGCTTACTAGATCTGGGTTATTGCTTCGCTCCAAGTTCAATGCGAAAACTGCAGCCCCCGTTATTCCAAGTAAGCCTGCAGTCTTTAGAACCCACAGTTTGATAAGTTCAGATTTCAAACCAGCTTTGCGACGAGCATTGATGCTATTCAAGCCCATTAGAACGTAAACCACCGCAACTACTATAAAAAAGATCCAACTATAAAAAGGAGAAAGATTTGAGTTTTCAACTGCCAAAATAGTCTTATCTTCAACGCGGATAGTTCCACCCTCTCCTGCTAGCAAAAGTAGGATTCCCTGGAATGCAAGGAATGCGGCCAGGGTAACCACGAAAGATGGAATTCCTAGTCGTGCTACTAAAGTTCCAAGTCCAAAACCGAGGAATACTCCCACGACTATTGATGCAAGCAGTGCTGCATACCAAGGCACATCGTGATTGGTAATCAAGATAACTAGAACAGCGCCAGTCACTCCTGCTGTGAAGCCTGCAGAGAGATCGATTTCTCCAAGAAGTAGAACAAAAACTAAGCCCATGGCAATAACGATTACTGCAGCAGCTTGCGTTAGTAGGTTGGCAAAGTTACCAGGCGTTAAAAATACGCTCGACATTGAGCCAAAGACAATACATAGAACAACTAAGCCAAGAACTGCTGGAAGTGAACCGATATCACCTGCTTTAACGCGGGCCCAGTAATCTGCGATAGCACCCTTAATTGTTGCATCTTCCTGTTCAACAACAACGTTCATCACTTTGCTCCCTTGTTCGCAGCTGGTGCTTGGACGCCGGCAGATTTTCCTGTCGTGATTAATTCAATAACTTGGCGCGGGATTACTTCGTTCTTATCAACTTGGGCAGCCATATTTCCCAGATAGAGGGCGGCGATGTTATCGGCCACTTCAAAAACATCGTTTAGGTTGTGACTGATTAAAACAACAGCTAGACCATTATCTGCAAGGCGGCGAACTAAGTTAAGCACTTGTTCGGTTTGTGCAACACCAAGGGCTGCTGTTGGTTCATCCAAGATAACTACTTTGCTATTCCACAGAACTGCGCGTGCAATTGCGACTGTCTGGCGCTGACCGCCTGAGAGTGAAGAGACTGTCTGACGAATAGATTTAACTGTACGAACACTCAAGCCATCTAGAGTCTTGCGGGCGAGTGCTTCCATTGAAGTTTCATTTAATACTGGACCGCGTTTTTGCTCGCGTCCTAAAAACATATTGTGGACAATATCTAAGTTATCGCACAGAGCCAGATCTTGATACACAATTTCAATTCCAAGACCGGTTGCATCGCGCGGTCCATGGATATCTACTTTGTTACCTTCAAAGAAAAAATTTCCGGTCTCAGGTGTGTAGATACCGGCGATACATTTAATGAGTGTGCTCTTACCCGCACCGTTGTCTCCAACTAGGGCAGTTACTTTGCCTGCAGCGATATCGAAGTTAACATCCTTAAGGACGTGTACCGGCCCAAAAGATTTGTTAACACCACGCAATGAGAGTATCGGTGAGCTCATGTCTCTAACCACTTTTCTTTAGGTTCTGCTTATTTACGATGAAAATATCCTATAAAAGAAGTTGCGGCTCAGGGAATGAACCCCGAGCCGCAACCTACTTATCTTTGCCTAGCTTGGTCGGATATTAGATTCCGTTAGCTGTGCAGAGGTCTTCGATGTCCTTACAGACATCTTCACGCTTCTGGAAGCCATCAGCAATAACATCCTTGACGTTAGCCTTTGTGATTCCAACTGGCACCAATAGAACTGATGGGACATCAACTGTTCCGTTGTTGACAGAACCTGTTGCTGTGGTTGCTGCTTCACCCTTTAGCAATGCGATTGCTAGTGCAGCTGCACCTTCAGCTTCAGCTTTGATTGCCTTGTATACAGTGTTTGACATATCTCCTGTGAGGATCGCACGCAATCCGTCAACAGTTGCATCTTGTCCAGATACACAGACCTTGCCGTTTAGCTTGTTCTTCTTAAGAACAGCAATAGCTGCAAGTCCAAGACCTTCGTTAGCTGAAACAACTGCATCAAGCTTTCCGCCAGCCTTTGATAGCTGCTGTTCGAAAATTACTCCACCCTTTGCGTTATCCCAGTCTGGAACAGCCTGGTCATCAACAAGTGTGTATGCCTTTGAATCGATCAATGGACGTAGAACTGAATCGTATCCAGCCTTGAATAGTGTTGCGTTGTTATCTGTTGGTGAACCGTTTAGGTAAACGATACGAGCAGATGTCTTTCCTGCTGCATCTAGACATGCCTTGATGCCTTCACCTTGTAGCTTGCCAACTGCTTCATTATCAAATGAAACATAGTATGAAGCTGAACCATTAAGTGTTAGACGGTCGTAGTCGATTGTCTTTACACCCTGTGCTGCAGCCTTGTCCTGAACAGCCTTAGCTGAATCTGAATCTAGGTTTACAAGGATAAGAACCTTTGCACCAGCTGTAAGCATCTGGTCTGCAATAGTTGCAAACTGTGCCTTATCGCCGTTTGCGTTTTGAATGTCAACCTTTACTCCTGCTGCATCAAATGCTGCTTGTAGGAATCCACGGTCAGCAGTTTCCCAACGGTTTGATGATGCTGCGTCAGGAAGGATTACACCAACAAAACCATCTGCGGCCTTGTCAGCTTTCGAGCAACCTGTTAGTGCGATAGCTACTGCAGCAAGAACTGCAGTAATCGCGAGGCGGCGCTTTTTCATATATGAAACACCTTTCGAAAGGGATCGCACCCCTGGGCGAATCTTTTTCCACCCGGATTAGAGAAGGAGCGATAGTGGAGCAAACGGTAGTGGGGATGCCCGAATTCGTCACTCTATTTTTGGGGAAATATCTGCCCATCACCTAACGATTTGATAACGCTCAACTGAGCGCACGATAGCCTTAGGCAGTGTCCACACAGATAGAGCAGCTAGAAGCGGCGATAAAAGCCGCCCTTGAGCGAGCGTTCAAAGTTGGCTCACTATTTGGACAAATCCCGGAGGTCATCAAATTAGAGCGGCCCAAAGATCGCGACCATGGCGACTATGCATCTTCTATTGCCCTCCAACTTGCTAAGCCTGCGGGCAAAAACCCCCGCGATGTTGCTCAGATTATCTGTGACTTACTAGCTGGCACAGAAGGGATCTCAAAGGTAGATATTGCTGGTCCAGGATTTATCAACATCACTCTCAATCGCGCTAATCAAGCCGAGTTAGTTACAACAATTCTTAAGGCCACTAAGGATTATGGAAAATGTAGTGCGCTCGCAGGTGTGCGTATCAATCTTGAATTCATTAGTGCTAACCCAACTGGTCCACTTCACTTAGGTCACACGCGCTGGGCAGCAGTAGGAGATTCATTAGGCCGTGTTCTAAGTGCTGCTGGGGCAGATGTGAAGAGAGAGTTTTATATTAATGATCGCGGAAACCAGATGGATTTATTTGGGGCATCGGTTGAAGCAGCAGCTTTAGGTAATCCCATCCCAGAAGATGGTTATCAAGGTGCATACATTGCTGAATTAGCTAAAGAAGTTGTTGCAAGTAATCCATCGATTACATCATTGCCAGAAAGTGAACGTCATCCTGCATTTCGTGAAGCTGCTTATGCTCTGCAGCTAAAAAATCAGCAAAGGGTACTAGACACATTTGGAACACATTTTGATGTGTGGTTCTCAGAGCGCTCACTCCACGATCAAGGCGCAGTTGAACACGGCCTAGAAAAGCTACGCAAGCAAGGCCATGTTTTTGAAGAAGAAGGTGCTATTTGGCTGCGCACAACTGACTTTGGCGATGATAAAGATCGTGTGTTAACCAAATCTGATGGCTCACTTACTTATTTCTCATCAGATACCGCTTATTACATCAATAAGCGTGAGCGGGGCTTTGATATCTGCATCTACATGCTTGGCGCAGATCACCATGGATATGTGGGTCGCTTAAAAGCTATTGCTGCATGTGCTGGTGATGATCCTGAGTACAACATTGATGTACTTATCGGACAGTTAGTTAAGATTATGGAAGGTGGGGAAGAGGTAAAACTCTCTAAGCGCGCCGGCACGATTATTACCTTAGAAGAGTTAGTTGAAAAAGTCGGCGTGGATGCCGCCCGCTACACATTGATTCGATACCCAGTAGACACACCTATGGTGATGGATATCGATATTTTGAAGCGCAACACTAATGAGAATCCGGTCTATTACGTTCAATATGCTCATGCTCGAATTGCTGCTGTGTTGAGAAATGCTGATGAGCTCAAGATTCCTGTTGACCTTGCTGATTTTGATACATCGCAGTTGGTGCATGATCGTGAAAATGAATTATTAGGAGCGCTAGCTGAATTTCCTCGTGTGGTGCAAAGCGCGGCTGAACTACGCCAACCTCACCGTGTTGCTCGCTACCTTGAAGAGTTAGCTGGTACGTACCACGGTTTCTATGCCGACTGTCGTGTTCTTCCAATGGGTGAAGAAAACCCATCTGCATTACACACTGCCCGTCTACTACTCTGTGCCTCTACGAAGCAAGTTATTAAAAATGGTTTGGATTTATTAGGCGTTAGTGCACCGGAGAGGATGTAGACATGTGGTCCTCGCACGTTAAGACTGGCACAGAGTTAACAATCTCTTCTATTTCAGTTACTGCCTTAGCCAAAGAATTTGGCACACCTGCTTTCATTATGGATGAAGCAGATTTTAGAGAGCGTGTAAGCGCATGGAATACTGCTCTTAATAACGCTTTTGGGAGTAACGCCGGCACTGTTTATTACGCAGCAAAAGCCTTTATCTGTGTTGAAGTTGCTCGTTGGATTAGAGATCTTGGTATCGGTATTGATGTCTGTACAGGTGGGGAGTTAGCAGTTGCTCTTAAAGGTGACATTGATCCTGCAAAAATTGAACTCCATGGCAACAATAAATCTGAAGCTGAAATTGAAAGGGCTGTATCAGTCGGTGTTGGAACAATCGTTATCGATTCACTCTATGAAATTGAGCGCGTTGCGACTGCTGCCACCAAGCATGGCGTTGTTCAAAAAGTCTTGCTTCGCCTGACTCCAGGAATTGAAGCCCAGACCCATGAATCAATTGCCACAGCCCATGAAGATGTGAAGTTTGGTTTCTCAATTGCAAGTGGTGCGGCGTGGAAGGCAATCACGCAGGTGCGCAAGCATTCATCCCTAGAACTGCGCGGCTTCCATGCCCATATTGGTTCGCAGATTTTTGAAAATGATTCCTTTGAAATCAGCGCTAAGCGTCTTATTGAACTTTTGGCTAAGTACCGAGATGAATATTCAGCTGAACTTCCTGAACTTGATTTAGGTGGGGGATATGGCATTGCTTATCTACCAGGAGAGAACTCTTTAGATCCAGAATCAACAATGAAGGATTTAGCGAAAGTTGTTAATGCTCAGTGCGCAGCACACAAACTTGCTCTTCCACATATTTCAATTGAACCAGGCCGAGCGATTGTTGGTCCAACAATGTTTACACTCTATGAAGTTGGAACTGTTAAAGATGTTACTTTAGAAAACGGTGAAATTCGCCGTTATGTTTCTATTGATGGTGGCATGAGTGATAACTTGCGCCCAGCCTTATACGATGCTCAATACTTTGCAGCATTAGCTAATCGCACCAGCAGCGCCCCAAAAGTTTCTTCACGCATCGTCGGTAAGCACTGTGAAACTGGCGATATTTTGATTCGGGAGATTGATTTAGAAAATGACATTGTTCCTGGAGATTTATTAGCCACCCCAGCAACGGGTGCATATGGTCGCAGCATGGCAACTAATTACAACCATGTGCCACGACCACCAGTAATTGCAGTAAAAGATGGAAAAGCCCGTGTGATTCTGCGCCGTGAGACTGAAGCTGATCTGTTAACGCTAGATATTTAACGCCGTTACAGGCATCTGTGAAAGAATAGTCCACATGAGCGCAGAGCTAAAGACAATATCTATTGGCATGCTCGGCTGCGGTGTGGTCGGCAGCCAAGTTGCTCGCCTGCTCCAATCTGATGAGCAAGAGCTCTCTGAACGCTCAGGTGCGCTTCTTGTCCTTAAAAAAATTGGAGTGCGCAGTAATGCTGCTCGCGATGGTATTAATCCTTCAATGCTTACAACAGATTTGAATTCAATCGTTAATGATCCAGAGATAAACATTGTTATTGAAGTAATGGGTGGCATTGAGCCAGCTCGAACATTGATTCTAGAAGCTATTAAGAATAAGAAATCTGTTATTACTGCCAATAAGGCTTTGCTTGCAACACATGGGCATGAACTCTTCAATGCAGCCGATGCGGCAAAAGTAGATCTTTATTATGAAGCAGCGGTTGCAGGTGCGATTCCAATCATTCGCTCAATGCGTGAATCACTTGCTGGTGATCAAATCACTCGCGTGATGGGAATAGTTAATGGAACAACTAACTTCATTCTTACTAAGATGCATGAAGAAGGCCGCGACTTTAATGATGTATTAAAAGAGGCGCAATCACTTGGTTATGCCGAAGCAGACCCAACTGCAGATATTGAAGGACATGATGCTGCAGCTAAAGCTGCTCTTCTTGCCAGCCTTGCTTTTCACAGTACCGTGACAATTGATGAGGTTTATTGCGAAGGTATTACAGGAATTTCTATCGATGATGTTAATGCCGCCAAAGCAATGGGCTCAGTAATCAAGCTACTAGCCATTGCAGAGTTGACTGTTAAAGATGAAATTTCTGTGCGTGTGCACCCAGTAATGCTTCCAAGTTCACACCCATTGGCATCTGTTCGAAATGCTTTTAACGCTGTCTATGTTGAATCAGAAGCTGCTGGACAGCTTATGTTCTACGGCCGCGGAGCTGGTGGTGCACCAACTGCATCTGCAATCTTGGGTGACCTAGTGGCTGTTACACGCCACCGTGCATATTCAACTGTTGGATACGGTGAATCTGACTATGCCGACCTTGATATTGCACCGGTCGGTGATGTGAAGTCACAGTTCTTTATTCGCTTGCATGTGGCTGATAAGTCAGGTGTTTTGGCCTCTATTGCCCAAGTATTTGCTAGTGAAAACATTTCTATTCAAACTGTGCGCCAAGCAGGACTAGGAAGTGATGCAGAACTCGTTGTTGTCACACATGCTGCATCTGAATCTTCCCTTAAGAGCTGTATTAAGAAGTTAACTGATATGGATATTGTCAGCACAGTTGAATCGGTGATCCGTGTTGATGGAGTAGTTGCCTAAATGAGAATCTTTGGAAACAAGAAAAGCCGAGCCCACCAATGGCGGGGAGTTATTGAGGAATACCGCCATCGTTTACCAGTGAGTGCAAATACTCCAATTGTTTCCCTGCGTGAAGGTGGCACACCACTTATCTATGCATGCAATCTTTCAGAATTACTGGGCAATAACGTATGGATCAAGTACGAGGGTTTAAACCCAACTGGTTCATTTAAAGATCGCGGAATGACAATGGCTATCTCAAAGGCAGCAGAAGATGGTGCCAAGGCCGTTATCTGTGCATCAACAGGAAATACATCTGCATCAGCTGCAGCATATGCCGTTAAAGCTGGCATGGTTCCAGCGGTTTTGATTCCTAAAGGAAAGATTGCAATGGGCAAATTAGCTCAAGCAGTTATCCACGACTCAACTATTTTGCAGGTCAATGGAAACTTTGATGACTGCTTAACTCTTGCTCGCGAACTTTCTGAGAACTATCCAGTCGCACTTGTTAACTCAGTAAATCCATATCGTATTGAAGGACAAAAGACCGCCGCCTTTGAAGTTGTGGACATGTTGGGCAATGCTCCGGATATTCATGCACTTCCTGTTGGCAATGCTGGAAATATCACTGCTTATTGGAAAGGTTATAAGGAGTATCACAAGGATGGCACGTCATCACAGTTGCCACAGATGTATGGTTTTCAAGCAGCCGGTGCTGCCCCGATTGTTAAGGGCAAGATCGTTAAGAATCCAGACACCATTGCAACAGCTATTCGTATTGGTAATCCTGCTTCTTGGGCCCAAGCCGTTGAAGCTCGTGATGTTTCAGGTGGTGTGATTGATTCAGTGACAGATAAAGAGATTTTGTCTGCCTATCGTTTAATTGCAGCCAAAGAAGGAATCTTTGTTGAGCCATCATCTGCTGCTGGTTTAGCAGGTCTTATTAAGTATAAAAAGGCTGGAAAGCTACCTAAAGATAAGACAATAGTTATTACTGTTACTGGGCATGGCCTGAAAGATATTCCTTATGCTCTTGAATCTGCGAGAAAGCCAGTTGTTGTTCCAGTCAATGTTAAAGCTGCCGCAAAAGCGCTGGGTCTTTCTTAAGAGTTCATTATGAAGCCAACATTTAAAGCACAACCTATGCAGGTGCAAGTTCCTGCAACGAGTGCAAATTTAGGACCTGGCTTTGATTGCCTTGGTTTAGCTCTGACAATGTTTGATCGCTATATAGCTCAAGTTCAAGATGAACCAGGTGTTGATGTTGATGTCACTGGTGAAGGCGCAGATGATGTTGCAAGAAATGATAAGAACTTAGTTATTAAGGCGATGTATAAAGGTTTTGAATTCCTTGGTGGTAAACCTCGCGGTATTGCACTTCGCCAACTCAATGTGATTCCACATGGCCGTGGCCTTGGATCATCTGCCAGTGCAATTGTTGGTGGTTTATCCCTAGCTCGAGCATTAGTTCTAGGTGGTAACGAGCGAATGTCAGATGAGGCGATGTTAGTTCTTGCCAACGAAATGGAAGGCCATCCAGATAACGTCGCATCTGCAATTTATGGCGGTGCAAATATTGCTTGGCAGGATATGCAACGTGGTGCAATTGTGGCCCAATCAGTTCACATTGAAGTTGATGCCAGAATTGGTGCTATTGCATTTATTCCAGCAACTTCTGTTGCAACATCAAAGGCTCGCAAGATGCTTCCGGAGACAATCCCGCATAATGATGCGGTTCGAAATTCATCAAATGCAGCGCTGTTGGTTCATGCCTTAGCCCAGCGTCCAGATCTACTTCACACTGCCACACAAGATTTCTTGCATCAGTCATATCGCAAGGAGGCCATGCCACAATCTTTTGGGCTGCTGACAAAGCTTCGTAACGCCGGTGTTGCTGCATTTATTTCAGGTGCTGGTCCAACTGTTCTAGTTCTTTATACTGGTGGCCCAAGTGAGGCTGAAGAACTACGCAGAGCTGCAGGGGATAAATTCATTTCAACAGAGCTCGGTATTGCCCGAACTGGAGCAAGCCTAATCTCCGCGTAAAACTGGAGATTTTGCGAATTAGCGCCCCCGGGTGCTAGCCTTAGGGCATCTGAACGGCCCTTCTCTAGCGGCCAGCAACACATCAGGTAAATCAAAAAAACATCCACGGCTTAACGGGATATATCTAAAACCTGTTGACCTATATAGAAAAGAAACACATGACAACAGAAATTGAACCTGTACGTTCGAATAGTCCTGAGCTTTCTGCAATGACCCTGCCTAAGTTAAAGACAGTAGCAACACAACTTGGTGTAGATGGCGCAGCAAAGATGAAGAAGGACGCACTCGTAGAGGCGATCGCTGATTTACAGGCCAAGAACCGCGAAGCTGCTAAAGCTGAACGCGAAGCTCGCCGCGAAGCACGCAATAAGAGCAAGAAGGAAGCCAAGAGCTCAAACAACTCTGCTTCAAATGAAGATTCAGATGATGATGGCGAAGAGTCATCACCACAAAGCAACACCGAGCGCGGAAACCGCAACGAGCGCTTTGATCGCAATGACCGCCATGCACGAGGACGCGATCGCAACCGCGATCGCAACCGTGATCGTGGACCACGCGAAGAACGTGAACCAGTTATTGGTGAAGATGATGTCTTAGTACCAGTAGGTGGCTTGCTCGATATTCTCGATAGCTATGCATTTATTCGCACAGCTGGTT
>Ga0214919_10002092_pt1 | contig 31854 bp, 24 predicted proteins | sample LL1503_MetaG_FD_177994 | JGI IMG/M metagenome (GOLD analysis project Ga0214919, IMG submission 177994) | Freshwater microbial communities from Lake Lanier, Atlanta, Georgia, United States - LL-1503 | ecosystem: Environmental > Aquatic > Freshwater > Lake | place: USA: Georgia | collected... | reverse complement strand
ATCGATACTCAAGTCTATTTGGCATCTGCTGAATTAGCTGCAGTTGCCGCTCTCTTAGGGCGATTACCCACTCCTAAAGAATACTTAGATCAAGTTGCTGCACTCGATAGCAAATCGGCGGAAGTGTATCGTTATATGAATTTTGACAAAATCAAAAGCTTCAGTGAAATGGCGGATTCCGTTACAGTCTAACCCGTCATTAAATCTCTAATGCCAGCTCTTGTCTGGCATTAGCGTTTCTGAGGCCTTTAGCCCACGCTGAAGTAACTAAGCCGGTTTTTTCCTGAATTAATTGCGCACGTTTTTTAATGCTTTTCCATTCAGCATAAATATGGGGTCCTTTAAAAGCAATGGCGACAGCATTGCAGTCATGTGATTCGGGAAATAACAGTACTCGATCATGAAATGCCCGACAAATATTTTTCAGATTCCGTTTAAAACTGGAATGCTGTGAAAATAAATTAACTGTCATTACTCCTGGGCTACGCAAAACACCATAACAAGCCCGATAAAATTCGAGCGAACTTAACACTGGCCCTTCGGCTGCTACATCGTATAAGTCAACCTGCAGAGCATCGTATTGCTCGGCATTGGCACTGGCGAGCACAAATTCCAAGGCATCAATTTGCTTTACTTGTAAACGTCGATCATCATCTGGCAAATAAAACATGGTGCGCGCAGCAATAATGACGGCAGGATTTAATTCAATAGCAGTGGTTTTTACTGCCGGGCAATACCGATACTGAAACTTAGCTAAAGCGCCAGTACCCAAACCTAATTGAGCTACTTGCAAGCCTGGCCGACTCTCTAAAAAAAGCAACCAAGCCATCATTTGCTGGTTGTAATCTAAATAAATTTCATCAGGATCATTTAAGCGCATTGCCCCCTGAATAAGATCGCTACCAAAATGTAAATAGCGAATACCACCCGATTCAGAAAAAGTCACTGCTTCGGTTGCTATGTTAGTTGACTTCCCAATGGGCATTTCCATAAACCCGAGACTAATTAACCCAATAACGGGCATTCCGAAATAACCGCATCCACGGACTAGCGCCATCAGCGATGGCATTCCACTCTGGCGGATGCCAACTCAGCTGAGCGGTACGAAAAACCCGTTCTGGGTGCGGCATCATAATGGTGAAGCGACCATCGGGAGTAGTAACGCCAGTTAATCCGTCTGCTGAGCCATTCGGGTTTAGCGGATATGTTTCAGTCGCTTCACCACGGTGATTTATAAACCGTAAAGTGCCTAAATGAGCAGCGCGCAATTGCTCGGCATTCCCTTGCCGGCTAAAGTTTGCATAGCCTTCGCCATGTGAAACTGCAATGGGAAGATGGCTACCGGTCATACCTTGAGTAAAGATAGAGGGTGATGGTAAGACTTCGACCATAGCTAAGCGGGCTTCAAATTGTTCTGATAGATTGCGCGTAAATTGGGGCCACGATTCAGCACCAGGAATAATGGGTGCTAAATTACTCATCATTTGGCAACCATTACAAACGCCTAAAGCAAAACTATTTGCTTGAGCAAAAAATTGTGCAAACTGATCACGCAATTGAGAATTAAATAGAATCGTTTTAGCCCATCCCCCACCAGCCCCCAAAACATCGCCATAACTAAAGCCGCCACAGGCCACTAAACCCTGAAAGCTGCTTAACTGCGCCCTGCCGGCAATTAAATCCGACATATGCACGTCAAAGGTATCAAAACCAGCCCAATGCATGGCGTACGCCATTTCGACATGGGAGTTCACGCCCTGTTCACGCAAAATTGCTACTGGCGGACGCACGCCCTTCTGGATGAACGGTGCAGCAATATCTTGCTGGGCATCAAAGGTAACTATGGGGGTCATTCCTGGATCGCTGAGGTCATCCACTAGGTTGAACTCACTATCCGCGCAAGCAGGATTATCACGACCACGCGCAATCTGCCAACTGGTGTTTTGCCAGAGTTTTTGTAACGATTCTCGGCTAGCGCTATAAATCTTTTTGGCATCCCGCCAAATTTCAATCATGCCAGTAGTATTGGGTTTGCCAATCACGTGGCTACAAGCACTTAAATTGAGGCGTCGTAAGATCGCAAAAACAGCATCACGTTGACTGCGCCTAATTTGAATGACAACCCCTAGTTCTTCATTGAATAAAGCTTGCATGGTAAGGTCATGGCGCTTACCCGAAATTTGTTGCGCCCAATTTTTAGCATCGCCATAGTCTGCTTCTTGTTGGGAATCTACCGCGAGCATATCGATATTAAGCGCAATTCCACAATGCGAAGCAAAGGCCATTTCAGCTACGCAAGCAAATAAGCCGCCATCAGAGCGATCGTGATAGGCCAATATCATCTGGTGTTGGCGTAACTCAATCACTGCAGCAGCTAAAGCCTTGAGGTCATCCGCTGAATCTACATCCGGTGTTGAACGCCCTGTTTGATTTAATACTTGCGCCAAAATACTACCCGCTAAGCGATTTTTACCGCGACCTAAATCGATTAGCACAAGCTCGGTATCTTGCAAAGAATGCGTTACATCATCGGCTTGCAGAACAGGTGTTAAGGTAGCGCGCACATCCTCTACGGGTGCAAAAGCCGAAATAATTAATGAGACGGGGGCAATCACTTCCTTCGGCTCACCGGCAGCTTGCCAAGTAGTAGCCATGGATAGAGAGTCTTTTCCTACCGGAATTGAAATACCCAAAGCGGGACATAAATCCATGCCCAATGTTTTAACCGCTGCAAATAATTTGGCATCTTCACCAGCGACACCACAAGCCGCCATCCAGTTAGCTGATAACTTTACATCTGCTAGTGCACGAATATCGGCTGCAAAGAGATTCGTTAAGGCCTCACCAACTGCCATGCGAGCTGCAGCGGGCGCATCAATTACAGCTAATGGAGTGCGCTCCCCCATTGACATAGCTTCACCCCGATACGCTTTAAAATCCATAAGGGTAACCGCACAATCAGCAACTGGTACCTGCCATGGGCCGACCAATTGATCGCGCGCATTTAAACCGCCTACCGTGCGATCACCAATCGTAATTAAAAAACCTTTACTGGCTACAGTAGGTTGTTGCAAAACCCACGCAATACATGTCGCTAAATCGGTGTCGCTTAGATTAAGTTCAGCAAAGGAAGTTTTAGTACTCTCAACCGTGCGATGCATACGTGGGGGCTTACCGAGCAAAACGTCCATCGGCATATCAATAGGCCAAGCAGCTTCAGCAGCTGGATTTTGCCGTTCATCCTGTAAACGTAATTGTCGCTCTAGGGTAGCGCTACCAACGACAGCTATTGGACATCTTTCCCGCGCACATATTTGTTGTACAAGTACCAAACTTGTGCTGTCGATCGCTAAGACGTAACGTTCTTGCGCTTCATTGCACCAAATTTCTGCGGGGCTCATGCCGCTTTCTTCTAGTGGAATCTGGCGCAGCTGAAAATCGGCGCCTAAGCCTGCGCCATCAGCTAGCTCGGGGAACGCATTCGATAAGCCGCCAGCCCCTACATCATGAATAGAAATAATGGGATTTTTTTCGCCCAAATGACAACACGCATTAATAACTTCTTGTACGCGTCGTTCAATTTCAGGATTACCGCGTTGCACCGAATTAAAATCTAAATCGGCAGTGTTAGTGCCGGTGGTAACCGAGCTTCCTGTAGCGCCTCCCATACCAATGCGCATTCCAGGACCACCCAATTGAATTAATAAATGCCCTGCTTGAATGGGTTTTTTTGCTGTATGGTTAGCCGCAATATTGCCAATCCCTCCAGCAATCATGATGGGCTTGTGATAACCCCGGCGCACGCCATCGATCGTTTGCTCATAAACCCGAAAGTAACCACCTAAATTTGCTCGCCCAAACTCATTATTAAATGCTGCGCCGCCAAGGGGGCCTTCGATCATAATTTGTAAAGGGGAAGCAATGCGTTCAGGTTTACCATAAGGCGCTTTCTCCCAAGGCAAATCAGTATCGGGTAGGTGTAAATGCGAGACTGAAAACCCCGTCAAGCCAGCCTTTGGTCGCCCACCGATGCCAGTAGCCCCTTCGTCGCGTATTTCTCCGCCAGCTCCAGTTGAAGCCCCAGGAAAAGGCGCAATACCCGTCGGATGGTTATGCGTTTCTACCTTCATTAAGGTATGCATTACGCAATCTACTTTTTGATATTGGTATGCACTACCTTGCGGCGTCCACGTTTCTATTTCGCAGCCAGCCATCACTGCCGAGTTATCAGAGTAAGCTACGATCGTGCCCTGTGGCTGTAAACGATGGGTATTGCGAATCATCGCAAAGAGAGATTGATCTTGTTCGATGCCATCGATAGTCCAAGTCGCATTAAAAATTTTATGCCGGCAATGCTCACTATTGGCTTGCGCGAACATCATCAACTCTACATCGCTTGGGTCGCGCTTTAAGCGCTGAAAGTTGGTCGCTAAATAGTGAATTTCATCCGGTGATAAGGCTAGGCCTAAATCGATATTCGCTTGCTTTAAAGCGTTTTCACCCTCGGCTAAGACGGCAATACGTTTTAAAGGCGTATCAGCTAAAGATTGATATAAACCTTCTGCTTGATCAAGCTCAACTATCACGGCTTCAGTCATGCGATCATGAATAGCACTCAAAATGAAGGCCTGCTCACCGGCAGATAACGCTTTAGCTGAGCGCCAGGTAAAGCGAATGCCGCGTTCAATCCTTAAGACTTGAAGACCGCATTGACGGGCAATTTCAGTGGCCTTACTTGCCCATGGCGATACTGTGCCAAAACGAGGAATAGTGATAGCTTGACCAACGTTCTTTGGTGATTTTTCTTGGGCCTGATATGGATCACCATAGGCTAACAATGCCTCTAATACCCTAGTTTGCTCTTCATCTAAAGCAGTTTTAGACCAGACAAAATGCAGGTACTGCCCTTGAATCGAATCAAGTATGACCCCTTGCTTGGCAAGATCAGCTAAAAGCCGTTGCTGACGAAAGGAAGAGAGGGCATCAGCCCCTGGCAAACAACGAAAAAAAGACATCCTTAGATTATAAGAGTTGTCTTCATTCGGGTACTAGGCGCCCGCCCTGCAGGTGCAGTTGACGCCCGCAACGCTTTGCTAACGTAACATCGTGGGTGACTAAAATGAGGGTTGAACCAGTATGTTGATTTAAGGCAAATAAAAGCTCAATAATCTTTGCCCCAGTTTGCTCATCTAGGCTGCCAGTGGGTTCATCGGCAAATAACATCGCCGGCTTGCCAATAAACGCACGGGCTAACGCAACGCGCTGCTGCTCGCCTCCCGATAGGGTGCGGGGAAAATGATGCAAGCGCTGCTCAAGGCCAACTTTAGTTAGCCAGACTATGGCCTCAGTCCGTGCTAATCCGCTCTCGATACCGCGCAACTCGAGTGGCAGCATGGCATTTTCAAGCGCAGTAAGGTGAGGTATTAATTGAAATGATTGAAATACAAAACCCAGTGTTTTACCGCGGCAGCGAGCACGTTCGTCTTCATCTAAACCACTAAAGGGTTTCCCCATCAATTGAATACTGCCGCTTGTCGGCGTATCTAAGCCTGCCAGTATGCCTAGTAAAGTACTTTTACCGGATCCCGAAGCACCAACAATAGAAATGCTCTCACCCGTCAAAATGCTAAAGCTAATGTCATCTAAGATGGTTAAAGGGCCGTCGCTTGTGGGCACCGTTTTATTAATCCGCTCAGCCTGTAAGGCGAAAGTAGCATTGGGTTGAGAAGCAGGAAAATTAACAGGCTGAAGCATAAAATAGAGATCTGGGTCTAGGTGGCTCTTTTAAAGGAGGCAAGTTGTTACGTAGCAAATTACTAATAGCGCTTATCTTACTCGTGCTCGGGTTTTTTGGGCGGGTACATGCTGAGCCGAGCGCAGACGGCCAAACTAACTCCCTGAAGCAAGGCAGTCAGAGTCATTTACCAATCTTGCTAGTGCTGGGCGACAGCCTTTCGGCTGAATATGGCATTAGCCGAGGCGAAGGCTGGGTCAACCTACTTGAGCGTCGCATCAATAACAAAGGGCCCGCGTGGCAAGTATTCAACGCCAGTATTAGTGGCGAGACCACTGCGGGGGGCTTAAGTCGTTTACCCGACCTACTACAGCAAAAAAAACCGCAATTGGTAATTATTGAATTGGGTGCTAATGATGCTTTACGTGGGCTTGCCTTAAGTAGCTCAGAAAAAAACTTGCGCACCATGGTGCAGCTAAGCCTAAAGGCAAAAGCTAAGGTCTTACTTTTAGGAATGCGAATTCCGAGTAATTACGGCGCCACCTACAGTAAGCAATTTGCAAACATGTATTCAACCATCGCAACAGTTGAAAACATTAGCCTCGTACCCTTTTTTTTGAAAGGAGTGGCAGAAAAACCCGAATTATTTCAAGCTGACCGCTTACACCCAAGAGCAGAAGCTCAACCTATTTTGTTACAAAATGTCTGGGGCAAGTTAGCACCCCTGCTCTAGCTACCTGCAGCTAGATTAGCACTTGCCTGCTTCAGGGGATTAATCATTTTTACACCTGCACCGTCACGCCAATGCATCATAAAACTGGCAAAGTCTACTTGGGCCGCCATTTGATTAATTTGTTGCGCTTGAGCTTGTTGCACTTTAGGATCGAGTGCAGCGGCAGCCCGCACTTCTCCAACCACATAAAGTGTCGTGCCCGCCCCAGTGTTTGCAATTGATAGGGGTACGGGTAATTTGGCGGCATCAGCAGCCATTACCGCATCTAGGGATTCAGCGCTTAAATTGACAGGTTTGTTACGTGAAATCCAGACCGCCGCACTAAACCCAGCCGTGTTTTTAGGATCTTTTTGCAGCGCTGCAAAACGTTCGGCCGCAGCGGTAGTAGCCAACTTCTCAGCCAATTGCAAACTCACTTGGCGCTTCACTTCTGCCATCACATCCTTTAAGGGCAAGATACTCGCAGGATGAATCTCGGTTATTCGCGCAGAAACAAAAACACCAGGGTTAATTTGTACAGCTTCAATATTGCGCTTATTTTTAATGGCATCGTCACGAAACAAGGCTTGTAAAACCTTGGCATTATTTAAAGGACTGCCTTTAGGCAAGCTAGCAGCACTAGTGCGGGTTACGCCCTTTTGCGTTTGAATGCTGAGTTTTAATTTATCCGCTGCAGGTTTTAGGCTGTCTGCCTGTTCATAAGTCAAATTGACAAAGGCATCGGCTTTTTCACCAAAAACTTTAGGATCTTCTTTTGGATCGGCTTGCAAAACTAAAAACTGCACATCAACTTCTTCGGGGGTGGCAAACAATTTGGTATTGGCATCGTAGAAAGCTTTAATCTCGGCTTCACTCGGATTTACTTTATTGACATAATCGCTAGCATTAAAGGATAAGGCCTGAATTTGTCGCTCTGCGCCGTACAAGGCAGTAATCTGATTGGCTAATTTAGGAACAGGTAATTCTGTACGCGCCACCGAGCTTACTAATTGCTGCACCATTAAGTCAAATCGTTGCGAGCCCTCGAACTGCTCTACGCTCATGCCGTTACTAGCTAATAGTTGGCGATATTTAGCAGCATCAAAACTACCATTAGCTTCATATAAAGCCCGAATTTCAGGAATCCGCTTTAAATTTTGCGCCAAAGCTTCATTGCTAACGCGTAAATTTAATTGTTTGACAGCAAAGCCCATCAGCCGCTGCTGCAAAATTTCATCTAAGACTGCCTGCTTAAAGCCTAAACTTTGCGCTATTTGCCCTTGTACGCCAATCCGGTCCGCCTGGCGTTTGGCCGCAGCATCAATTTCTTGCATCGTAATGGGATTGCCATCGACCTTCATTACATCGGTTGCTTTATCCATAAAGCCGGTGTAACCCGAAATTCCCCAGAGGGCAAATGAAGGCACAATCAACAGCAATAAAATGAACTGTAAAAGGCGTTGATGGGTGCGAACAAGATCAAACATAGGCAGATGAATAGTCAGGTAATGAAATGATTGGGGTGGTGGGCGCTGACGGGCTCGAACCGCCGACATTCTGCGTGTAAGGCAGACGCTCTACCAACTGAGCTAAGCGCCCCAAGTGTTTCAGAACGAGATTGTAACCCGATTCAGAGCCTCTTCAATGCTTAATCACATCCCCAGCGGCAGAACCCGTCGGCGCAGCCTTTGCCTCGGCCGCTTTAGCAACTTCTGCAGGGCTAAGCTCAGGCAAGGGCTCGGGATTGCGCTCTAAAGCCAATTCCAGAACTTTGTCGATCCAGCGTACCGGCACTATTTCAATTGCGTTTTTAACGTTATCGGGAATTTCAATTAAATCCTTAATATTTTCTTCGGGAATTAGCACCAGCTTAATTCCTCCGCGATGGGCCGCTAACAATTTTTCTTTTAATCCCCCAATTGGGAGAACCTCACCACGTAAGGTAATTTCACCCGTCATAGCAATATCTGCGCGCACTGGAATACCGGTAAATACGGAAACTAAAGCGGTAGTAATGGCAATACCAGCAGATGGACCATCTTTTGGCGTGGCACCCTCAGGAAAGTGAATATGGATATCTTTTTTCTCAAAGGCTTCATCAGTAATACCTAAACGTCGTGCACGAGAGCGTACGACAGTGCGAGCAGCTTCAACGGATTCTTTCATCACATCGCCAATTGAGCCTGTGCGGGTAATGACGCCTTTGCCGGACATTACTGCAGCTTCAATGGTCAGCAGATCACCGCCAACTTCAGTCCAGGCTAAGCCAGTTACTTGACCCACTTGATTCTCTTTCGCAGCTAAGCCAAAGTCATACATGCGCACGGATAAAAATTTCTCTAAGTTATCTGCATTAACAACAATGGGCGCAGACTCCTTTTTCAGCAAGAGCAGCTTCACTACCTTACGGCAAATTTTGCTTAGCTCGCGCTCTAAAGAACGGACTCCAGCTTCACGGGTGTAGTAACGAATAATGCTGCGGACAGCACTTTCTTCAATTTTGAGCTCATCTTTTTTCAAACCATTATTTTTAATTTGCTTTGGAATTAAATAATTCATCGCAATATTGGTTTTTTCGTCTTCGGTATAACCCGCTAAACGAATAATTTCTAAACGATCGAGCAAGGGCCCAGGAATATTTAATGAATTTGCTGTGGCCACGAACATCACATCAGATAAATCGAAATCGACCTCAACATAATGATCTTGGAAGGTGTGATTTTGTTCGGGATCTAAGACCTCGAGCAAAGCACTGGCAGGATCACCCCGAAAGTCCATGCCCATCTTATCGACTTCATCCAATAAAAATAAGGGATTACGTACGCCAACTTTGGTTAAGCTCGATAAAATTTTACCTGGCATAGAGCCAATATAGGTTCTCCGATGTCCGCGAATCTCAGATTCGTCACGCACGCCGCCTAAGGCCATACGCACAAACTTGCGATTCGTAGCACGTGCAATCGACTGCCCTAAAGATGTTTTACCTACTCCAGGAGGGCCTACTAAACAGAGAATGGGGGCCTTAACCCGATCAACGCGCTGTTGCACAGCAAGATATTCCAAAATACGTTCTTTTACTTTATCAAGACCATAGTGATCTTCATCTAGCACTTTTTCAGCATTGGTTAAATCATTATTAATCTTACTTTTCTTTTTCCAAGGCAAGTTGACTAGGGTATCAATAAAGTTACGAATGACGGTCGCTTCAGCCGACATAGGCGACATGAGCTTTAACTTTTTCAGTTCAGACTCGGCCTTCTTTAGTGCTTCTTTGGGCATATGCGCAGCTTTAATGCGCTTTTCCAGCTCATCTAAATCAGCACCCTCTTCGCCCTCACCCAATTCCTTTTGAATGGCTTTTACTTGTTCATTTAAGTAATACTCACGTTGGCTTTTTTCCATTTGCCGTTTCACGCGACCACGAATTCGTTTTTCGACTTGCAGAATATCGATTTCACTTTCTAGGTCTGCTAAGAGACTTTCTAAACGCTGGACAACATCACTCATTTCTAATAAGCGTTGTTTTTGCTCTAGCTTGACAGGCAGATGGGCGCAAATCGTATCAGCTAAGCGACTGGCATCATCAATGCCACCCAAAGAAGATAAGATTTCTTGTGGGATTTTTTTATTCAGTTTTACGTATTGATCAAATTGCGCCATGATTGCGCGCCGCAAGGCTTCGGTCTCATGGGCATCGATTACATCAATCGGTTGTGGACTAGCTTCACAGCTAAAGTAGCCCATGCTATCTTCAACTTGGCTCACGTCGGCCCGTTGCGAACCTTCAACCAAGACTTTGACTGTGCCGTCGGGTAATTTCAGCATTTGTAAAATGCTGGCAATACAGCCCACTTGGTATAAATCCTCAACCGAAGGCTCATCTTTTGCGGCAGCCTTTTGGGCAACTAAAAGTACGCTTTTACCGGTTTCCATTGCTGCCTCGAGGGCTTTGATCGATTTAGGGCGACCGACAAACAGGGGAATAACCATGTGGGGAAAGACAACCACATCACGTAGGGGCAAAAGCGGCAGTTGAATTGGTTCAGAAGGAAGTAATAACTGGCTGGGCATACGGAAATCCTCCAAATAAGTAATGCGCTAAAAAGGATCAAAAGTGCCAAAAAACACTATCAGGCATCCTTCTTAACGTCTAGGATACTACCTATATGGGTGCACCCCAAAAAAATACAAGGGTGAAAATGTAAAAAATACCAATTTTTAAGGGTATAAATGCCCTTTTCTAGCGCTTTTTAGGCTTTTTTTGCCTGATTTTCAGGTTCAACTTCGCCGCTAGTATTTTGTTTGTAGACCAACAAGGGTTTGCCATCAATCGCAATGGTACTTTCGTCGATAACGACCTTTTGTACGTTCTTCAATGATGGCAGGTCATACATCACGTCCATCAGTGATCCTTCTAAAATCGAACGCAATCCGCGGGCACCCGTTTTACGAGCAATGGCTTTTTTGGCAATCGCCGCTAATGCCCCCGGGCGCACCTCTAATTCAGATCCTTCCATACCCAATAAGGCTTGATATTGCTTAACTAAAGCATTTTTAGGTTCAGTCAGAATTTGCACTAAAGCAGTCTCATCTAATTGGGTTAAGGTTGCCAATACCGGCAAGCGACCAATCAGCTCAGGAATTAAACCAAACTTAATTAAATCCTCGGGCTCCACTTCTTTTAATAACTCGCCCACTGCACGATCATCTTTGCCAGCAACATCAGCACTAAAACCAATACCCGATTTAGCGGTGCGTTGCTGAATCACTTTTTCTAAACCATCGAACGCGCCACCGCAGATAAATAAAATATTGGTTGTATCCACCTGGAGAAAGTCTTGATTGGGATGTTTTCTGCCGCCTTGGGGTGGAATCGAAGCCATAGTGCCTTCAATCAATTTAAGCAACGCTTGCTGCACGCCCTCACCAGAAACGTCACGGGTAATCGATGGGTTATCCGACTTACGAGAAATTTTATCAATTTCATCGATATAAACGATGCCCTTTTGCGCTTTATCGATATTGTAATCACAGCTTTGCAGCAGCTTCTGAATAATATTTTCAACATCTTCGCCAACATAGCCTGCTTCAGTCAACGTGGTGGCATCGGCCATCACAAAAGGTACGTTCAGCATGCGCGCCAAAGTCTGCGCCAATAAAGTCTTGCCTGAACCCGTGGGCCCAATGAGTAATATATTACTTTTCGCCAGCTCTACTCCATCGATAATGGCTTTAGCAGGTGATTTGGTCATTTTTTTATCGCCTGCAGATTTTTCTTGAGCCTTCCCCTTTGGGCTGCCTTTTTCATTGCTTGAAAGGTCCTCGCCGCCGGTTGTTTTATCCGCTTTTTCTTTGGCCACTGGTGGCAAATGCAATAAGCGCTTGTAATGGTTATAGACCGCTACCGCTAAAGTCTTTTTGGCTAGATCTTGACCAATGACATATTGATCTAAATTAGCGCGAATTTCATGGGGAGTTGGAATTGCTTCGCCACCCTCGCTGGGCGGCAACTTCGCAATTTCTTCCTGAATAATATCGGTGCAGAGATCAATGCACTCATCACAGATGAAAACCGATGGGCCAGCAATGAGCTTCTTAACTTCGTGTTGGCTCTTGCCGCAAAACGAGCAATATAACAACTTATCGGTAGAGGTAGGGTCGCTCAAGGGGCTGGCTCAGTTAGCTTTATGGACGCTTATCAATAACTTTATCAATTAAGCCGTATTCACGCGCTTGCTCTGCCGACATAAAGTTATCGCGATCAGTATCTTTTGCAATCGTTTCGATTGACTGCCCAGTTCGGTCAGCCAAAATTTGATTTAAGCGTTCGCGTAAGTATAAAATTTCCCGCGCTTGAATTTCGATATCGGAGGCTTGACCACGCGCGCCACCCAAAGGCTGATGAATCATCACGCGTGAATTAGGTAAGGCATAACGTTTACCTTTCTCGCCAGCGCATAACAAAAAAGCCCCCATGCTTGCAGCCATGCCCATACACAAAGTACTGACATGGGGCTTAATAAATTGCATGGTGTCATAGATTGCTAGCCCAGCAGAAACCGAACCACCTGGGGAATTGATGTAAAGCGAAATTTCTTTATCCGGATTTTCGCTCTCTAAAAAGAGCAATTGAGCAATGACTAAATTTGCAGTTTGATCGTTCACTTCACCAACCAAAAAAACTACACGCTCACGCAACAAGCGGGAGTAGATGTCATAAGCTCGCTCACCACGACCCGAGGTTTCAATCACCATTGGTACCAAGCCTAAACCTTGCGGAGCTAAATCCGTATCCAAGTCAGCCTGCGCTTGGTGATAAGTGTCGCGTTGCATTCTAATCATGTTTGCCTCATTGCCCTAGTTTACTCAGTTCTTCAAAAGTCACAGGCTTATCTGTCACTGTACCTAACTCGCTTACATATTTAATAACATTCGCTTCTAAGACGGCCGACTCGATATCTTTGAGGCGATTTGGATCGCTATAAAACCAGCGTACAACTTCTTTAGGGTCTTCATAAGTCGCTGCTTGATCTTCAATTTCAGCTTTAATTTGATCTGGCGTGACTACTAAATTTTTCTGCTTTACTAATTCGCTCAAAATAAGGCCTAGACGCACTCGTTTTTGCGCTTGTTCGGCAAACATTTCAATTGGGATGGGCGCATCTTTTGCATTTGGAATGCCGCGTTGCATTAAGTCTTGGCGCGCCATATTCACTAAACGCTCTTGTTCATTAGCAACTAAGGCTTTAGGCACTTCTAGTTCACATAACTTTTCTAATTGACCCATGACTTCATTTTTCATTAGTATGAGCGTGCGACGTTTGACTTCGCGTTCTAAATTCTCGCGAACTTCACTGCGCATTTTTTCAAGACCACCTTCTGCCACGCCTAAAGATAAAGCAAAAGCTTCGTTAATTTCAGGTAAATGCGCCCAACGAACCGCTTTAACAGTAATTGTAAAGTCAGCCGTTTTACCCGCTACCTCTTTGCCGTGATAATCGGCAGGGAAAGGTAAGGCAAACGTTTTGCTCTCGCCCACTTTCATGCCTAAGGCTGCCGTTTCAAACTCGGGGAGCATACGCCCTTCACCCAAAACAAACTCAAAATCTTCTGCCTTACCACCAGTAAATTCAACACCATCAATTTTGCCGACAAAATCGATTAGTACTTGATCGCCCTTTTGGGCGGCGGTATCAGTCCCGCCATCGCCATGCTCGCCAACTTCACCGCGGGGATGGTAATGAACCTGTTGTTTGCGCAATACATCAATGGCCCGGTCCATTTCGGTATCGGTTACCGCAGTGGTGTAACGGGTCATGGTTGCTTTGCTGAGATCGCCCAGTTTAATTTCGGGCAATACTTCAAAAAAAGCATCGAAGACAATTTTATCCGCGCCAATTTCACTTTTCGGCTCAAGACGAGGTTGGCCGGCTAAAGCGATACCGGCTTTTTTGCTCAGCTCAAAAAATAATTCTGCGGCCTTATCAAACTGCACTTCAAAATCAATTTGCATGCCGTATTGCTGCTCAACGATTTTCTTGGGTACTTTACCCGGCCTAAAACCTGCCATCTTGAGGTTTTTTCCTGCCTTAAGCAAACGCGCCTCACGGGTTTTATCCAAGTCGGTACGAGGAAACTCTAAGGTTACCTTACGATCTAATGCGCCCAAATTTTCTATCTGCACAGCCATGCCTTATCAATTAAATACCGCCGATTAAATGGTCTAAAGTTTAAGCCAGTAGCGCGCTACCTATTGGTGCGAGGAGGGGGACTCGAACCCCCACACCATTTCTGGCGTCAGGACCTAAACCTGGTGCGTCTACCAATTTCGCCATCCTCGCTTTGTAGCGCCGCCAGCTCAAACTTTATGCCAAAGGGTGAATTCTACAATGGCTGGGCTTAGGCCCGATAGAGTAAGGCAACGGCATGGACGGCAAGCCCCTCACCGCGGCCCAAGTGCCCCAATGATTCATTGGTCTTGGCTTTAATATTGATGTGGCTAGGGGTAACGGCAAGATCAGCCGCAATATTCCGCACCATTGCCGGCAGGTATTCGGCTAGCTTGGGTTTTTGGCAAATAATCGTGGCATCCACATTACCCACATGAAAGCCAGCAGCCTGTACTTTTTGCAACGCACTTCGCAATAAAATACGACTATCCAAGTCTTTAAATTGTGGGTCGGTATCGGGAAAAAGCTGGCCAATATCGTTTAAACCGGCAGCGCCTAGTAGCGCATCGGTGATTGCATGTAATAAGGCATCGGCATCTGAATGGCCTAACAAGCCCTTTTCATAGGGAATAGTGACGCCGCCCAAAATCAATTTCCGCTCCGCAACTAAAGCATGTACATCGTAGCCTTGGCCAATGCGAAAAGGTGGCGCGCCATGGGTAGTGGCTGATAGTTTGTCGGCTGAATTCATCGTACCCTCGGTTCTCAAATTAAGGCAAATGTAGTAAGACAGTGTGCATCAAATCCCAGTCAGCGGGATGCGTTACTTTGAAGTTTCGCGTAGCCCCCTCCACTAACAAAGGCTTAGCACCCAATAATTCCATGGCACTTGCCTCATCAGTAATTTCTGCGCCTACTTCCAGCGCCTGTGTTAGCGCACTATGCAGCGTGCCTAGCTGAAACATTTGGGGGGTTTGCGCTTGCCATAGATGCTGACGCGCCAGGGTAGCTTGCGCCAAACTACCGTGCGCGCGCAACTCAGCACGTTTCAAGGTATCAGCTAACGGTATCGCTAATAAACCACCCCATAAATTAGGCTGATTTGTTGCAACTGCGGTTACTGCAGTAATTAGTTGTTGAATTAAGCCCACTGTGATGCCGGGCCGAGCAGCGTCATGGACTAAGACCCAATCATCCGCAGAAATGTGCACATTGAGTAAGGCGCTTAAGGTATTCAGCACGGTTTCATGCCGAGTTGCGCCGCCAGTAGGCAAAAGGTGCAGGCGGCCCTTGGAGCGCTCAACCATTCCTTCTAAATACAAAATTGACTCTGCCTCATGAAATTGCGGGCTTAAGCCGACCCAAATCGATTGAATTTCAGGCGTATTTAAGGCGGCCTCTAAGGCATAGGCCAGCATCGGTTTGGTCCCCAGCAGGCGAAATTGCTTTGGCAAATCCCCGCCTAAGCGAGAACCAGTTCCAGCAGCGGGCAAAACAAGGTGGTAAGCACGATTCAAATTAGGCATGCCTGATTCTATAATGACAGCAGATGTCTGATGGAATCAAGCCAACACCCCCCGTCCCTGCGCCAAGGGCTGGGCAGCGCTTTACCTTTTCAGGCCTAGTGGGGTCGGCCGATGCAGCTTTACTAGCTGAATCAGCTTTACGCTACCGGGCGCAGTTTTCTATCTTGGTGGTTTTTTGTGCTCAGGCACAAGATGCACAAAGGCTATCTGAAGAAATTCCTGCGTTTGCGCCGCAACTAAAAACCCGCCTCCTGCCCGATTGGGAAATACTACCCTACGATCAATTTTCACCACATCAAGATTTGGTTTCCGAGCGCTTAGCAACATTACATGCAATGCTGAATGGCAGTTGTGACATTGTTTTAATTCCAGTAACAACCGCTCTACAAAGGTTAGGTCCACCCCAGTTTCTTTCCGGCCACACTTTTTTCTTTAAACAAGGTGATCGCTTAAATGAGAGTGCCCTGCGATTGCAATTGCAACAGGCTGGCTATGATCCCGTAAGTGCCGTTATGCGCCCTGGTGAATATAGTATTCGTGGGGGCTTAATTGATTTATTTCCAATGGGGTCTGCACTACCCTTTCGCCTTGATTTATTTGGTGATGAAATTGAACAGCTGCGCGCTTTTGATCCCGATACACAACGTAGTTTGTATCCAGTAAAAGAAATTCGCCTCTTACCTGGACATGAATTTCCTTTTGATGATGCCGCACGCGTGGCCTTTCGTGGACGTTGGCGCGAAGTCTTTGAGGGTGACCCAAGTCGCTGTGCGATTTATAAAGATGCCAACCTAGGTATTCCTAGTGCTGGTATTGAATCTTATCTACCATTATTTTTTGCTGAGCCAGCGACACTATTCGATTACTTGCCGCTTGCCGGTGAAGGGGTTTGGCTAGCTTCAGTTGGCGATATTGAGGGCAGTATTCGCAGTTTTTGGAAAGAAACTCAAAGTCGTTATAACTTCTTAAAACATGATGTTGAACGCCCTATCCTTAATCCGGATGCATTATTTTTAGATGTTGATACTTTTTTTACGCAAGCCAAAGCTTACCCCCGACTAACACTTGAGAATGTATCGTTTGCTACCTCAGGAGCGGCAACAACCGCGTCAGCATTTTTACCGGTTCCAGAAGTTGCCGTCCACCGGCGTGATGCTGATCCGCTCTCCCGCTTGCGTCACCTCGTTGCTCAGCAGCAGTATCGGATCGTGATCTGTGCAGATACTGCAGGACGACGTGAATCGATTCGGCAACTAATCGAGGAAAGCAATTTAGTTGTTGATACAAAAAATAGTGCGCCCTTTGCATTAAAACCCGCACAAAGCGAAACCTTAGCTGACTTTATCAGCAGTAAGGCTAACTTTGGTTTAGTTGTAGCGCCTTTGTTTGATGGCTTTAGCTGGCCTAGCGCGAAGCTTATTGTCATTACCGAAGCAGAGCTCTTTACGGCGACAGCAAGACAACGACGTAAAAGTGGCGCGCAGCAAATTAGCGATCCCGATATGTTATTTAAGGATCTAGCAGAACTTAAAATTGCTGATCCAGTAGTACACGCTGAACACGGTATTGGACGCTACCAAGGACTCGTCCTGCTAAATTTAGCACCGCCCAAAGCACCGCCCATATTTGAAGAGTTTTTACATTTGGTTTACGCTAATCAGGCTACGCTATATGTGCCCGTCCACCAATTGCAATTAGTTACCCGTTATGCTGGATCCGATCCTGAATCAGCTCCCCTACATCAATTAGGCTCAGGTCAATGGGAAAAAGCAAAGCGTAAAGCCGCCCAACAAATTCGCGATACTGCCGCCGAGCTACTGAATCTCTATGCCGCGCGTGCGCTTCGGCGAGGACATGCATTTGAATACTCTGCGCATGATTACGCCGCTTTTGCTGAAGCCTTTGGGTTTGAAGAAACGCCTGATCAAACGACCGCCATTGCCGCTGTCATTAGCGATATGACTAACGGCAAATCAATGGATCGCTTGGTTTGCGGTGATGTGGGTTTTGGTAAAACCGAAGTGGCTTTAAGGGCTAGTTTTATTGCCGTAATGGGAGGTAAGCAAGTTGCTATTCTGGCTCCCACCACGTTATTAGCGGAACAGCATGCAGCTACCTGGAAAGATCGGTTTGCCGACTGGCCAGTGAAGGTAGTTGAGTTATCACGTTTTAAAACTGCAAAAGAAATCACTGCTGCCCTAGCTGCAATTGCCGCTGGCGAAGCTGACATTGTGATTGGTACTCATAAATTGCTTTCTAAAGATACGCACTTTAATCGTTTGGGCTTAGTCATTGTTGATGAAGAGCATCGCTTTGGAGTACGCCAAAAAGAGGCGCTTAAAGCATTACGTGCAGAAGTTGATATTCTGACCCTTACTGCCACTCCCATTCCACGTACTTTAGGCATGGCAATGGAAGGCTTACGGGAACTGTCTATTATTGCAACTGCGCCACAAAAACGCTTAGCGATTAAAACGTTTGTCCGCCGCGAAGGTAATGATGTCATTCGCGAAGCCGTGTTGCGGGAAATTAAACGGGGTGGTCAAGTTTATTTTCTCCATAACGAAGTTGAAACGATTGAAAATCGTCGGCTTGCGTTACAAGCGCTCTTGCCTGAAGCGCGCATTAGTGTCGCCCATGGTCAAATGCACGAGCGACAGCTCGAATCCGTGATGCGGGAATTTGTTACGCAACGTAGCAATATTCTATTGTGTACCACGATTATTGAAACTGGTATTGATGTACCCACAGCAAACACCATCATCATGCATCGCGCCGATAAATTTGGTTTAGCCCAATTGCATCAACTGCGGGGGCGCGTTGGCCGCTCGCACCATCAGGCCTATGCTTATTTAATGGTGCCCGATCCCGATGCCCTGAGTAAGCAAGCGCAATTACGCCTTGATGCAATTCAGGCCATGGAAGAATTGGGTTCCGGTTTTTATCTGGCCATGCATGACTTGGAAATTCGTGGCGCTGGTGAAGTTTTGGGTGATAAGCAATCGGGTGAAATTCATGAAATTGGCTATCAGCTTTATACCGAAATGCTCAACCGCGCGGTCAAGTCCCTAAAAAGTGGCAAAGAGCCTGACTTATTAGCCCCCTTACAAGTGACCACCGATGTTAATTTAGGCGTACCAGCCTTGTTACCAGAAGATTATTGCCCCGATGTGCATGAGCGTCTGTCACTCTACAAGCGTTTTGCAGCAACCCATGATTTTGCGGAATTAATGGGTTTGCGCGAAGAATTAGTCGATCGTTTTGGCGATTTACCAGATCCCGCTAAATCATTTTATGAAACCCATCGCTTACGTTTAGAAATGGCTGGTTATGGCATTAAAAAAATTGATGCCAGTCCCTTAGCTATACAAATGCATTTCATTCCTAACCCGCCTATCGATCCTTTACGCATTATTCAACTCATCCAAACCCACGCGCATATTCAACTCAATGGCCAGGATCGTTTAAAAATTACCCCACCTAAAGCACACGACTTTGATCTTTTAGAAAAGCGCTTAGAACAAATTCGGCAGGTGCTAAAACGCTTAAATGAATCGGCTCTCAGTGAGGCTTAATTGATGTTGCCGATGCAAATCTCTTCTCTTGTTAGCCCTACATGAGCATCAATCCACGCTTAGTTGCGCTCTCACCTCAAGCTGTACCCTCTACATTGGATATCGCTGCGAGCGCATTGCTGAAGCAATGGGGTATCCATTTAAGTAATGTAAAGGATATGAATTCACCGACATTACACATGCGCTCATGGGAGTTAGATCACGACTTAGATGTAAAACAACGGCCAATGTTACGTGCATTACTGAATGAATATCAAGTCGATATAGCCTTTTTACCTCCCCAATTTGAGCCAGCGCAATTGCGGATTTTAGCTATTGATATGGATTCCACTTTAATTAACATTGAATGCATCGATGAAATTGCCGACTTTGCTGGAAAAAAAACAGCGGTGGCAAGAATTACTGAGGCTACGATGCGGGGTGAAATCACTAACTTTAGCGACAGCTTGCAACAACGCGTGGCATTACTAGCCGGCGTGTCAACAGCAGTATTAGAGGCGGTTTATCGTGAGCGCTTAAAGCCAAATGTTGGCGCAACCGAATTAATTGCCCAAGCTCGTCATTTAGGTATATATACCCTATTAGTATCTGGTGGCTTTACTTTTTTTACCGATAAATTACAGCGTGCTCTAGGTTTTGATCAAGCACACGCTAATATCTTAGAAATTCAAGATGGTTTTCTTACGGGCAAGGTGCTGGGAAACATTATTGATGGCGCAGCTAAAGCCCGCTGTCTCGAACAAGCGTGCCAGGCACTGAATTGCAATAAAACGCAAGCAATTGCAATTGGTGATGGTGCCAATGATTTACTCATGATGGCTGGTACAGGTCTGAGTATTGCTTACCGGGCTAAACCTTTGGTAAAAGAAAAAGCCGACGCGGCTTTTGACCGGGTCGGCTTAGATGCTGCTCTGGCTTTATTGCGCTAAATTACATGCGCTCAAAAATGGTTGCGATTCCCTGACCGCCACCGATACACATCGTAACTAACGCATATTTACCATTCACGCGCTGCAGTTCATAAAGGGCTTTGGTTGCAATGGCCGCACCAGAACAGCCAATGGGGTGACCCAAGGCAATTGCGCCGCCATTCACGTTGGTTTTTGCTGGATCTAAACCTAAGCCTTTAGTCACAGCCAATGCTTGCGCCGCAAACGCTTCATTCGATTCAATCACATCAATTTGATCTAATTTCAAGCCAGCCCGCTGCAAGGCAATTTTGGTTGCAGGAATGGGGCCTTCACCCATAATTTCATTGGGTACGCCAGCAATGGCATAAGACACTAAACGCGCAATCGGCTTATGACCCGCCTTAGCCGCCGCTTCAGCTGCAGCTAAAACAAAAAAGGCCGCGCCATCATTAATACCGGAAGCATTTCCTGCAGTAACAGAGCCGCCTTCCTTTTTAAAGACGGCCTTCATTTTCCCTAAGGTTTCCATCGTCGTCTCGGGCTTGCAATGTTCATCGGTATCAAAAATCACCTCACCCTTACGAGTTTTAATGGTAATTGGCACAATTTGTGATTTAAAGCGCCCTTCTTTAATGGCAATGCCGGCACGGCGATGTGACTCAACAGCTAAGGCATCTTGCTCTTCGCGAGTGAGCTTCCATTTTTCAACTAAATTTTCCGCAGTAACCCCCATATGACCAACTCCGAATGGGTCGGTTAAGACTGCCACCATTAGATCAAGCATTTTGCTATCACCCATACGGGCACCACTTCGCATAGCAGGCGAGCCGTACATACCTCTCGACATCACTTCGACGCCGCCGCCAATGCCGTAATCACAATCGTTCAACATAATTGCTTGCGCAGTAGACACAATTGCTTGTAAGCCAGAACTACATAAACGATTAATGGCCATGGCCACCGATTCCATCGGTAAGCCTGCTTGAATTGCGGCAACCCGAGCCACATAGGCATAACGGCTATCGGTTGGAATCGTATTCCCAACCGTTACATAATTAATTTCCTTGGGATCAACGCCAGAACGGGCAATTGCCTCTTTCATCACGATACCGCCTAATTCAGATGGCTCAAAACTACTTAAGCCTCCACCAAAACTGCCAATTGCAGAGCGCACTGCACTTAATACGACGACATCACGACTCATTTAAATTCTCCTCATTTATTCCAGATAATCACTATTATTATCGCCTTTATAAACAATTTCCTCAGTTTTTATATTTCCACCAATAAATCATGCCCCTGGGCTTGTACTACCGTACCACGGATAAATTCGCCTGCCCGGTACCGTTTTGAGGCTTTATTTGTGGGTAAGATTTTAACTAGGCCATCGATTTCTGGGGCATCTCCCGCTGTTCTGCCAATGCCACCGCTACCATCAACCCGATCAACCAAAATACGCAGGCGCTGGCCCACCCGCTTTTGTAACTTAGCAATCGAAATACTTTCTGCGCGGGACATAAACTGACGCCGCCGTTCTTCGCGCACTGCCTCAGGCACAGGATTACTTAATTCATTTGCTTGGGCACCAGCGACCGGCGAATAAGCAAAACAACCGGCCCGATCAATTTGCGCGTGGTCCATAAAGTCTAATAAATGGTCAAATTCAGCTTGGGTTTCACCAGGAAACCCGGCAATAAAGGTACTGCGAATAATGAGGTCGGGGCAAAGAGCACGCCAAGCTTGAATACGCTCAAGGTTTTTTTCACCGCTCGCAGGTCGCTTCATCCGTTTTAAAACATCAGGGTGTGAATGCTGTAAAGGAATATCCAAATAAGGCAATACACCGTACCCATACTCAGCAAACTCAGCCATTAAAGGCACAATACTATCCACATGAGGATAGGGGTAAACGTAATGGAGTCGCACCCACGCTTCATGTTTGCGCGCTATTTGATTTAGCGCTGCAACTAAATCAAATAAGCGCGTTTTAATTGGTTTGCCATCCCAAAAACCCGTACGATATTGAACATCAACACCATAGGCGCTGGTATCTTGAGACACCACCAATAATTCCTTTACACCCGAGGCAAATAATCGCTCTGCTTCACTTAAGACTTCACCAATCGGTCGCGAAACTAAATCTCCACGCATGCTTGGAATGATGCAAAAAGTGCAACGATGGTTACAACCTTCAGAAATTTTTAAATAGGCATAATGTTTTGGCGTTAGCTTTATACCAATATCGGGCACTAAATCAGTAAAAGGGTCATGGGGTTTTGGTAAATGCAGGTGGATCGCTTGCATTACTTCTTCAGTTGCGTGGGGACCAGTGACCGCCAGCACTTTTGGATGAATGCTCTGAATTAAGTCATTACCGTCGACATTTTTACGCGCGCCCAAGCAGCCGGTTACGATGACTTTGCCATTTTCGGCTAAGGCCTCACCAATGGCATTTAAGCTCTCTTCTACAGCCGAATCGATAAAGCCACAGGTATTTACGATGACTAAATCTGCGCCAGCATAATCCTTGGCGGTTTCATAGCCCTCGGCACTTAAACGGGTGAGAATTAATTCAGAATCAACTAGCGCCTTGGGGCAGCCCAAGGACACAAACCCGACCTTACTCGACACAACTATTCTTTATCAGCGGGTTTAGGGCTAGGCGCAAATGGAAAGCCGCCAAATAAATTTTGGGAGCCCTTCATTTGTTCCTGCATATTAATAAATAACTCTTTACTCTGATCGAGATAATTACCCATTAGGCCCTGCATTAAAGGATTTTGTAAATTCATCATTTGTGCCCAGGCCTCACTACCTACGCCTGGCACTACTTTCGATTGATCATTCAATTTATTATGAATATCCATAAATGATTCAAGGGTTTTCTCTAAATAACTTCCCATCAAACTTTGCATCGAGTGGCCATAAAAACGAATAATTTGCGAGAGCATTTGACTTGAAAAAACAGGTTCGCCAAGCGCCTCTTCTTCAAGAATAATTTGCATCAAAATATTACGCGTTAAATCATCTTCGGTTTTAGCATCCACTACTTTAAAAGCCTCATTGGCCATCACCAGCTCTTTAATGTCGGCTAAGGTGACATACACGCTAGTTTGCGTATCGTAAAGGCGACGGTTAGGGTATTTCTTAATTAACCGTTCTTCGCCAGCTCGTTTTAAACGTGCAACCATGCTTTTTTCCTTGCATCCATCCGTGACATTAGAGCTAGTGTATCTCGCTCGGCTTAACCCGTGTGAATTCCGCCATTGAGAGAAAAGTCTGCTCCCGTCGCAAAAGCGGCATCTTCTGAAGCAATCCAAGCACAAATAGAAGCGATTTCATTTGGCAATCCAAGCCTTTTTACTGGTATGGCAGAAACAATTTTTTCCAGCACATCTTCACGAATGGCTTTCACCATATCAGTTGCAATATAACCTGGTGAAACCGTATTAACAGTGACGCCTTTATTCGCAACTTCTTGTGACAAGGCCATAGTAAAGCCATGCAAACCCGCTTTTGCAGTGGAGTAATTAGTTTGCCCAAACTGACCTTTTTGGCCATTTACCGAGGAGATATTAATAATCCGCCCCCAGTTTGCTTCTACCATGCCATCTATCACTTGCTTGGTAACGTTAAATAAGGAATTTAAATTGGTATCAATTACTGCCTTCCAATCATCGGGACTCATTTTTCGAAAGACGGTATCGCGGGTAATGCCAGCGTTATTGACCAGGATATCTACCCGACCGACCTCGGCCTTGACCTTATCAAAAGCACTAACTGTACTAGTCCAGTCGGCCACATTCCCTTCAGAAGGAATAAAGTCATAGCCCAGTACTTTTTGCTCCCCAATCCAGCGGTCTTTGCGCGGAGAATTTGGGCCACAACCAGCAATTACCTTATAACCATCTTTAGCTAAGCGCTGACAAATAGCCGTTCCAATGCCGCCCATCCCACCTGTTACGTAAGCTATCTTTTGCGACATTACATCTCCTTAGAACATATATTAAACAATTTAAATCAAAAAAATTTAACTAATTCTTAAAACTATTATTTAAATTGACTTACAGATTCAATCTAGCATAGCTTAAAAAAATGACTAATCAATTTCCTGCGCCTTTTCCATTACATATTTACCTGGGGCATTTGCGAGTTTTTTATATTTAGCATTGCCAAATTGGGTGCTTGCAGGTTTACGCTCTCCTCCAAATTGAGCCAACCAGGCTGAAAAATCAGGCCACCAACTACCCGGAATTTCTTTAGCGCCAGCTAGCCATGCTTCAGCAGTTTTAGGTAACTGACTATTTAAAAAATGGTAACGTTTCTTTTTGGCCGGTGGGTTAATCACCCCCGCAATGTGCCCCGAGGCCCCTAAAACAAAACGATTTTTCCCGCCAAGAATTTGCGTCGAACTATAAGCCGATTGCCACGGCACAATATGATCTTCTTGGGAAGCAAAAATATAGGCCGGGCAGGTAATTTTGCCAAGATCAATTTTGGCGCCACAGACCGTTAGTTTTCCAGGCTTAACCAACTCATTTTGTAAGTAAGTATGGCGTAAGTACCAGCTGTACATTGGGCCCGGTAAATTCGTCGAATCCCCATTCCAATAGAGTAAATCAAATGGTGGTGGTGAATTCCCTTTTAAATAATTATCGACCACATAGTTCCAAACTAAATCGTTGGGCCGTAAAAATGAAAAGGTATTGCCTAAATCGCGACCAGACAGTAAGCCGCCCTCTGGACCGCCCATCGATTTTTCGCGCATTTCTACCATGCCTTCATCAATGAACACGTCGAGAATGCCGGTGTCAGCAAAATCAAGTAAGGTAGTTAATAGCGTCACGCTAGCCACAGAATTATCTTTGCGCGCCGCTAAAACAGCTAAAGCATTACCAACTAAAGTGCCTCCAACACAAAATCCCAATACGTTAATTTGCTCACTTGCACCAATTGTCTTAGTTACCTCAATGGCCTTAAGAACGCCTTTATCGATATAGTCATCCCAAGTGGTATGGCGCATCGAATCATCGGGATTTTTCCAAGAGACCAAGAAGACGGTATGGCCCTCACTCACTAAATACCGAACTACCGAGTTATCGGGCTGTAAATCTAAAATATAAAACTTATTAATACAAGGGGGCACTAATAAAAAAGGCCGCTCGAATACCGTTTCAGTTAGCGGCTTATATTGAATTAATTCAAATAAGTCGCAACGAAAAACTACTGCGCCTGCAGATTGAGCTAAATTTTTACCCACCTCAAAAGCCGCTTCATCGGTTTGCGAAACCTTACCTTTTTTTAGATCGGCCAGCAAATTTAAAATGCCATTTTGAATTGATTGGCCCTGCGTATTAATAATGTTTTCTAGTACTTCGGGGTTCGTAGCAACAAAATTGGCTGGTGATAAAGCATCGATTAATTGCAAGGTTGCAAAATTTATTCTTTGTTTCGTTTTAGCATCGCTTTCAACTGCGTCAGCTAAAGCCAATAAATGCTTTGAGTTGATCAAATACATTCCCACAATCGAGCGGCTCCATCCCGATTCCCAGGCCCTGCCTTTAAAGCGGCGATCGCTAATCGGAAAAGCCATTGGATCTGCCGTGAATCGACTCACTTCATCAAAATAATTTTTTTGAATTTCAGTTAAACGCTCAGGCGGAATGAGGGCCATATGCTGAGGAGAAAGCGTGGGCGATTTCGCTGAATGGGCTGTTGCTAACATCGGTTTCCTAAGTCTATTTCCAAAGTCAATTTCTTATATATCTGCTGCTTATTCTCAACGGAATATGGCTTAAGGGTTATCGGCACTAACCCTAGCTAGCGTATTTATTTCCCAGTATCAATAAATTCAGGGTGTCTCCAGCCAGATTAGGGCAGCAAATCGGCCAGAAACCCCATCACGACGATGCGAAAAAAACTGCTCGCTTTGTGTAAAGGTACAAAACTCTCCGCCATAAATTGCCTGAATTCCGGCATTTTTAAGGCGCGAACGGGCCAATTGATACAAATTGGCCCAGTATTTCTGGGGTTTGCCGGGAATAGCTTGAAAGCTCTCCAAAGGGAAAACTGCCCCTGTTAATCGGGCAGCATCAATAAATTGCTCGCGCACTTCATTGCCAACCTCAAAACAACTAGGGCCAATCGCCGGACCAAGCCAAACTAAAATATCTTCCCTGGCTAAGGTTTGACCCAGCGCCAGCGACTTTTCGCATAGGGCCTGCACCGTATTTTCTAATACCCCAGCACATAAGCCACGCCAGCCGGCGTGAGCAACCCCGACTATATTACCCGCACGATTACAAAAAAAGACTGGCATGCAGTCGGCAGTTAAAACGGTAATAACCTGGTTCAGCTCTGCGCTAATCGCCGCATCTGCTTGGTAATCTTCACCTGAATGCCAGACCCGAGTGCCGTGAACTTGTTCCAGCCAAATGGGTTCACTCGGGAGCAATTGACGTAAACGAGCCCGGTTTTCACTAACCTTGTCGGGTGTATCGCCAACGTGCTTGCCTAAGTTCAGGGAATCATATGGTGCTTCGCTCACTCCGCCTGTACGCGTCGTTACCAAGGCGCGGATCGAAGCCGGCGCCGGCCAGTTTGGCACCAATACCGGTAGCAGCTCTAAAAGTGGCTTGGTTGACATTAACTTTAGCTTTCTGAGGTGTCAGCTGGCAACGCATTGGCGTCAATTTGCACCAGTTGCAATAAGGCCATGAAGTCACTCGGTGGAGCCTGATACCAATTACAGAGCTGTTCTGTTTGTGGGTGCTGTAACCCAAGGGCAAAAGCATGTAAGGCCTGTCGATGAAAAGCCAATTCTTTAGCAAAATGGGGAACCTGTTTGCGATAGATGGGGTCGCCCAATAAGGGTAAGCCAATAGATTCTAAGTGGACGCGAATTTGGTGAGTACGCCCTGTCTCTAGTCGGCACTCAAGTAAAGAAACGGGCTTACCCATAAAAATGCCCTGCGCTAAGCGACGAAAATGCGTTAAGGCTGCTTTGCCTTGATCTTTGTTAACAACAGCCATCCGTAAGCGATCGCGATTATCGCGGGCAATGGGTGTGGCAATTTTTCCCAAGGGTGGTGCTGTTCCCCAAACTAAAGCCAAATAGTGGCGATTGACTAAATGGGCTTGTAGTTGCCTAACCAAAGCAGTTTGAGCGATAGCAGTGCGGGCAACTACCATTAAACCTGAAGTGTCTTTATCTAAGCGATGCACAATCCCTGCACGCGGTAAATTAGCCAGCTCGGGAAAATGAAAAAGCAGACCGTTGAGCAAGGTGCCAGACCAATTACCTGCCGCAGGATGCACTACTAAACCAGCTGGCTTATTAATAACAATGAGACTTTCATCCACTGCATGAACTTCGAGTGGCAGGTTTTCTGCCGCAAATGCATGTTGTTCAGGCATCTCTTGGGGAAAAACGCGCACACTCTCGCCGCCCTTCAATAAATACCGCGCTTTACGCACCTCTCCATCCACCGTTACCGCACCAGCCTCAACCCAAGTTTGTAAGCGGCTACGCGAATAATCGGGCAAGGTGATCGCCAGCATTTTGTCAAGGCGGGCGCCTGCACTGTCCCAAGGAATTTCAAAAGCAATGAAATCCTCATCATCGATATAATCAATCCCATTGGAATTCGGAGTTTGCGGCAATGCCACGGTTGAAGTACCCTCTCGCAGTGAATTTAGTGCAATTAGCCCCTAGTTTACGGGCTAGGCCCCGGCTATTGCTGATTACCCTGCTAGCGTTGATGGCACTTAGCTCGCTTATTCTTGGTGGTTGTAGTAGCGCCCCGAAGGATGAAACCGATGGCTGGTCAGAAAATAAGCTCTATTCAGAGGCTAACGATAAGTTAAAAGATGGCGATTTCGATAAGTGCGGGAAGTACTTTGAAAAATTAGAAGCCCGCTTCCCCTTTGGAGCCTATTCTCAACAAGCCCAAATTAACGCCGCTTATTGTTACTGGAAAGCCAGCGAACAAACCCAAGCATTGGTTGCCATCGATCGTTTTATTAAGCTCTATCAAGGAAGCCCTAATTTAGACTATGCCTACTATTTAAAAGGGTTAATTAGTTTTAATGATGACCTTGGCTTTATGGGCCGCTTTACTGGGCAAGAACTGAGCGAACGCGATCCGAAAGCGGCGCGCGAAGCCTTTGAGGCCTTTCGAGCCGTAGCGACCCGCTTTCCGGATAGCAAATATGCTAGCGACTCAATCGACCGCATGCGCTACATCGTGAATTCATTGGCTGAAGGCGATATTACTGTGGCACGATTTTACTTTCATCGCGGTGCCTATTTAGCTTCCGCCAACCGAGCGCAATTAGTTATTCGTGATTACGATCGCGCACCCGCAGTTGAAGAAGCGCTGTACTTGCTCATTCAGTCGTATGATAAATTGGGCATGACAGAATTAGTTACCGATGCTACACGGGTTTTTCATTTAAATTTTCCCGATAGCGATATTTTAGAAACAGGTAGTCGAGCTAAAAAAGAAGCTCGCTGGTGGCAAATCTGGAATAAATAAGAGGCTATGCAGTTATTTGTATAGGTACTCGCGGCGCCAAAGCACAGAGCAATTCATAGCCAATGGTTCCCGCCCTTTGCGCAATATCATCAACGGGAACGTGATTACCCCATAACTCAACCTTGCTCCCTATGTTTGCTAGCGGAGCAGCACGTAAATCAATGGTGAGCATATCCATCGAGACTTGCCCTGCCAAGGGGCAAATTACTCCCTTGCTATTATCTCCACCGTCAGCCACCCACACTGGCGTGCCATCAGGTGCACTGCGAGGATAGCCATCAGCATATCCACAGGCAACGATGCCAATGCGCATCTCTTCAGGCGCTGTGAAGCGGCCGCCGTAGCCGATTTCCCCCCCTTTTTTTACCATTTGAATACTGATAATTTCAGAGCTTAAGCGCATCACTGGTTTTAAATTAGCATGGGCTATGTCAGCGAAACTCCCAGAGGGCGACGCTCCATACAACATAATTCCAGGCCTTACCCAGTCACCTAAGACTGTTCGGTGCCACAAAATTGCCCCCGAATTTGCGGTTGAAGTTTCGCCAGGCAAATCCGTTATGGCTTCATTAAATAAATCGTATTGCGAACCTACTGAAGGTAAGCAATCGACCCGATCTGCGTTGGCAAAGTGGGTCATATGGTGCATGGCATAACCTGCGGCATGGAGGCGGTGATACATTAACCGGTAGTCACTCGGACTAAAGCCCAAACGGTTCATGCCGGTATTCATTTTTAAATAAATTGGCCTTGCTTGAGCTTGATGCTGAGTGAAATCGAAAGCCTCAAGTGCAGCGACCTGACTTTCCGTATGCACCACCAAAGTGCAGTCCAGCGTAAATGCCAGCTTCAGGTCGTCCGCAGAAAATAGGCCTTCCAGCAGCAAGATAGGGCCTTTCCAACCATTTTCTCGTAAATAACTAGCATCTTGGATGTCGAGTAAGGCAAAGCCATCTGTTAGCGCTAAGCCTTTCAGGGCAGCTGCAATACCATGGCCATAGGCATTCGCCTTAATTACCGACCAAACCTTTGTTTGTGGGGCTAATTCACGAATTCGGGTTAAATTATGGCGCATGGCTTCGATATCCATTGACGCCAAAATGGGACGCTCCATAACGTGAACTCCTTTCATGATCTAATCTAACCACAACTAACGAGACGATTGTACGAATGAACCGTAGTTTCTACATAATTATGGCGGCACAGTTTTTTTCATCACTGGCCGACAATGCCTTACTTATTGCCGCAATTGCGCTTTTGGCTCAATTACACGCACCCGCTTGGATGACGCCCTTGCTGAAATTATTTTTTGTTCTTTCCTATGTCGTCCTTGCTGCATTTGTCGGCGCTTTTGCTGATTCCCGCCCCAAGGGCAATGTGATGTTCATTACCAATACCGTCAAATTTATTGGTTGCGTGGCCATGTTATTTGGTAGCCATCCTTTGTTATCTTATGCCATCGTTGGTTTGGGTGCAGCCGCCTACTCGCCAGCCAAATATGGAATTTTAACTGAGCTACTCCCTCCCGAAAAATTAGTCGCCGCTAATGGCTGGATTGAAGGCTTAACAGTCAGTTCAATTATTTTGGGCACTGTATTGGGTGGCATCTTAATTAGCCAAACTGTTTCTACAGATTTACTCAGCTTTGATATGCCAATGGTTACCACGTCAGTTGATACGCCAGCCGAATCAGCGATTTTGGTCATTATGCTCATTTATGTTGTTGCCGCCTTAATCAATCTGCGTATTCCCGATACTGGCATTAAGTATCGGGCGCAAAAAACCAATCCCATTGAACTCGTAGTCGATTTTGCGAAATGCTTTAAAACCCTCTGGAATGATCGCTTGGGACAAATTTCGCTAGCTGTAACGACATTATTTTGGGGTGCAGGCGCAACCTTGCAATTTATTGTTTTGAAATGGGCGCAAGTGGCATTAAATATGAATCTGTCGCAGGGTGCAATTTTGCAGGCCATCTCTGCTTTTGGCGTGGCTGGTGGCGCAGTCTATGCGGCCTGGAAGGTTCCCCTCAAGCAATCTTTGCGCGTCTTGCCCCATGGCATTGCCATGGGCTTAGTGGTCTGTACTATGGCTTTTTATAACGCCGATATGCTGCCTGCCACAACCATCTTGCAAATTGGCAAATTGAATATCACCCTTAATTTATTGCCACCTTATTTATTATTAATTTTAGTAGGCTGGTTAGCGGGCTATTTTGTTGTGCCGATGAATGCACTTTTACAGCATCGCGGCCATGTACTCATGTCGGCGGGCCATTCTATTGCCGTGCAAAACTTTAATGAAAATTTATCAGTCTTAGGTATGCTCGCAATTTACGCAATCTTAATTTGGCTCGATGTGCCAGTACAAATCATGATTGTGGGCTTTGGCATTAGCGTCAGCCTGATAATGTGGTTAGTCATTCGTCGACATGCAGCTAATCAAGCCGAATATGATTCTTTACATCTCATTGGCGAAGCCAAGCACTGAAGCGAGCCAATGAGCAGGTGCTGTAATTAGCCCTTGCTAACTACAAATTATGTAATACCGAATGCGCCAAGACTAAGTCATTCCAAAGTAAGGCTTTGTCTTGCGGACGAGCAAGTAAATGCGCTAAATCAAAGCTGGCAATTAAAGGAACTTCGAAAGCCTGCTCACTAGTATCGCTAGTCAGCGTGAGAACGATGTCACGGAGTTGCGGAAGAGATTCTTTCTCGCCACTGAGACTTTGTGCAGCGCCTGCACCGAAGGCTACTGCAACCAATGGGTAATCTGGAGCTGTAGTTGCAATGGGGTCTAGCAACTGTTTGCCATCAAACCGATGCCAACGCCATTCATGCGCATTTAAACCTAAAACACGCAGACATTGCTTAAACAAGATCGCCTCATCACCTGCTACAGGTTTACCAAAAAACCACCATTGAAATTGTGGCTCTGTTTGCGCGGTTACCGGCGTGGGAGTAGTTGCCGTCATTGGCTGCTCAGGCTCACTAGGTAGCGCAGTCGACGCCATTGTGTCCCGAGCAAGCCACTCAGATATACCCATTTCTTTTAGGTAAGCAGAGCGAGTGAGAGTCATAGGGTATCCATCTTAAGCGATTTTGCTAGCACGTGAGCATCTTCGCGCTCTCCAGATTCTGGGTCTAGCGGGTAATATTGCTTTCTTTTTCCAATTAGCGCAAAGCCTAA